>Ga0116177_10000658_pt1 | contig 25511 bp, 27 predicted proteins | sample AD_STIC10_MetaG_FD_89750 | JGI IMG/M metagenome (GOLD analysis project Ga0116177, IMG submission 89750) | Active sludge microbial communities of municipal wastewater-treating anaerobic digesters from USA - AD_STIC10_MetaG | ecosystem: Engineered > Bioreactor > Anaerobic > Digestate | place: USA... | reverse complement strand
TCCTTCCGTAAGTTCAATGCTTATTTAAGGTAACTCCACGCAAATTGCTAGGCCGCAATTTGCTGGAGTAAATTCGGCCGGAGAACTTGACGTCAGTCGGAATCTGCATTCCTCCTTCCGTAAGTTCAATGCTTATTTAAGGTAACTCCACGCAAATTGCTAGGCCGCAATTTGCTGGAGTAAATTCGGCCGGAGAACTTGACGTCAGTCGGAATCTACATTCCTCCTTCCGTAAGTTCTGGCCTCATTTACGGCTAGAAATAATTTTTCGGGCCCGAAAGATCCTCTGAATCACGGTTGCGTGCGTCCCGATTGCCAGCAACAGCAACGTCCAATAGAAAAGGTCCTGCCCGAAAATCTTTTGAGGGATCACCTGCGACAGCAAAAGACCGGCCAGAAAGATCACGCTACGTTCTCCGCGTTCCAAAAAATCCGGCCATTCGGTATTGGAGACCGGGGATTCCATTGCGGCCCTCGCTTTCGCATAGCTGGTCAATAATGCCCCGGCCAACAGAACAAAAGTCGGGAACCAGTACCCCGTCACATAAGCAACCGAAAGGAGCACAAGCGCCTCAAAGTAACGGTCGCACATGGCATCCAGATAAGATCCGAACCGGGTCGCCTGATTCCCGAGCCGCGCCATAACGCCGTCAAAAACATCAAATAACCCGGTCAGCAGGATCAGAAGGAAAAAAACGAGGAAATTTTTCGTCAAAATCAGGAAAAGGCAGGCAAACGCTCCGGCCCCGAGCCCCAACAGCGTTATATGATTGGGCCGGAGCCCCGCATCAACCGCTTTTTTCGCGGCTTGCCCCAATAAACGGTCGAAGAAAGATTTGTACCCGGAACCGATCATAGTCTAATCAGGATGAGCTCTTTTGTTGAACAGGAAAAACTCCCTGAAGGCTCACATTAAATCCGTAACGGCTTTTTCAAGCCTTCTGCGGCCCTGCGCTCCCATCATTTGCCGGACCACTTTCCCCTCGCGGCTGATCAGAAAAGTCACCGGCACCCCCGGGATCCCCCCGAACTCGTTCGCGACGGATTCGTTTCCGATCAAAACGGGATAAGGGATCTTCTTCCTTTGGACATAAGCCGCAACCCCCGCAGGATTCCCCTCATCGAGAGAAATCCCGACCACTTCGACTCCCCGGCTGCGATAATCCTGATACAAAGAACTTAAGCTCCCGACCTCGCCGCCGCACATCGGGCACCAGGTCGTCCAAAAATTAAGAACCACCAACTTCCCCCGCATACCCGACAGGAAATCATTCAGGCCGACTGATGTCCCGTCAAGCCGCAATAAACTAACCGGAGCTTCATCGGTCGATGCAATTCCCCCTCCCGGGGCTATTAAAATCCCTAAGATTAAAATCCAGTACACCCATCTGGCTCTCATGTCCCGTCTGTCTCCCCTCTTATTTTTTTGCCTGAGAATCCGCGCCTTGCACCTTAAAATAATCCCAAAAGGAGGCCGGTTGCTTCGCTTTTTCCTGCTCCGCTTCGTCACTGACGAAAATTGTTTTTATTCCCCGGCCAACCCGGCTGAAATCCTTCCCGACTCCCCGAACCGTCGAGCCGCAACCGTAAAGCGAAATCAGGATAAAAAAAAGAATCGTTCTCACCCCGAATCTCCCCCAAAAATCGGCCGCCTTCATTTAAATCCCCTTCAGGGTCAAGCGAACCAGCTCTTCGACGGAAAGCTTCTTTCCCTGAGCTGATGAAAGGACTTTTTTGATCGCATCCTGAGCCTGCGGTTTTTTATAGCCCAGCGAAAGCAGAACCAGAATGGTATCTTCGACCAAAGCCTCATCCGGCGTCCCTCCCCCCGGCATTTTGGGGGCCGCAGATTTGGTATCCACCAGAATCTTTTCCCGCAGTTCAATCACGATCCGTTCCGCGGTTTTTCTTCCGATTCCGTGAATGCCCGTCAAAGTCGCCAAATCTTCATGGGCGATCGCCCGCTTCAAATCCTCCAAGGCAAGACCCGACAGCATGGTCAGGGCAAGTTTTGGCCCGATCCCGGAGACTCCGATCAGGAGGCGAAAAAGGTTCTTCTCCTCGAGGGTCAAAAAACCGAAAATCTGGTGGGCGTCTTCGCGAATAGACACCTGTGTTTGAAGCAGCAGTTTGTCTCCCTTTTCGGGCAGACGGCTGTAAGTCGAAAGCGGGATAAAGACCTCATATCCCACACCCCCGACATCCAGAGTAATCTGGGTAGGAGACTTTTCAGCGAGAATTCCCTGTAGATAGTTGAACATATTTCGACGAATGACAGTGACAAATGGCGACCGCCAGGGCATCCGCGGCATCGGCCGGAGGATTCTCCCGGAGTTTCAAAAGATGTCGCACCATATATTGAATCTGAATTTTACTGGCCCGCCCGTTTCCGCAAACCGCGCTTTTAACCTGAGTCGGCGAATATTCGGAAACCCGCACATCAAATTCCGTCGCGGCCAGAATCGCAACCGCCCGGGCTTCACCGATCCGGACGGCCGCTTTGAAATCCTGGCCGTAGAAAACGTCCTCAAGCGCCATAACGTCCGGCTTGTATATCTTGAAAACCTCGGTCAGGCTATCGTGAATTTTTCTCAGCCGTTTCGAAAGCTCCTGGTAATCCTTCTTGGATTTACCCTGCAGCCACAGGACTTCATAATGCACAGGGTTGCAGGCCCCCTTTTCGAAGTCCAAAATCCCGACTCCGGTCCTCCAGGTCCCCGGATCAACGCCGAGAACGCGCATCCGTCAGCCCTCTTCCATCTCTTCGAGGATCTTTTCTTTTTCCTTCTTGAGCGCTTCCAGCTTTTTCACGCCTTCTTTGACCTTTTTGACCTTCCCGGCAATCTCTTCGACAACCGCCCGGGGCTCGAACGAAACGTCTTCCGGGGGGATAAAACTCCTGTCCTGAATCGCAAGAATGAGATCCTCTATTTCATCGGCTCTTTTCTGCAAAATTTCAGTGATCGGTCCCTTTTTCCCCTCATCGGTAAGGGTTTCGATCATTTCCTGCAGTTCAGCCTGCCACCTTCTGATTTTTGCAATAATAACTTGTTTATCCATTTTTACACCTCACTTGCTTGTGCTTTCATCACATAACATGACGTATATTATTATAGTATTTCGGACGGATAGAATCCACTTCTCGCGGTAGCGGCAGAAAGCGATCCCTTGCATAAGGCGGGGTTAAGCTAACTTCAATCAGAAAAACAAGTTAGGATATTTCATTCATGACGTCTTCCGGAATGTCCGCGTTATTATAGACACTCTGAACGTCATCATGATCTTCCAGGGCTTCGATCAGACCCAGCAGCTGTTTGGCATTCTCGGAATCGACTTTGACAAGATTTTTGGGCAGCATTGTAATTTCAGCGGATTCACAGGCAATATTCTTGTCCGCCAAGGCCTTCTTAACGTTCTCAAAATCCTGAGGGACGCAAGTCACTTCAAATAAATCGCCGTCCGCCGTCAGATCTTCGGCGCCCGCTGAAAGCACGATTTCCATGAGCTGATCTTCGGAAATCTTGCTTTTATTCACGACAATCAGACCTTTTTTCTCGAAAATCCACGCCACGGACCCGGCCCCGGCCATATTCCCGCCCCGTTTGTCAAAAATGCTCCGGATTTCGGATGCGGCCCGGTTTTTATTGTCGGTCAGGACCTGGACATACACGGCAACCCCTGCCGGCCCGTATCCTTCGTAATTCACTTCTTCATAAGAAACCCCCGGCAGTTCGCCCGTGCCTTTTTTGATCGCTCGCGTGATATTATCCTGCGGCATATTGTTGTCTTTGGCAGTCTGAATGGCCACCCGGAGGCGGGGATTGGACTCAGGACTCCCTCCGCCGCTCTTTGCCGCTACCGTCAGTTCGCGGATGATTTTCGTGAATATTTTCCCGCGCTTGGCGTCGGCCGCGGCCTTTTTATGCTTAATCGTAGCCCACTTCGAATGTCCCGACATGATACCCTCCGTATGAGTTCATTTACCCAAACCGTCACGGCGGCCCCGGCAAATTCACTGCCGGAAAGGCCGGACCCTATCAGGTTGCTTTCAAAACCGCTTCCGTCACCTCGACGACTTCCCGCATTTCCTTCACATCATGAACGCGGATAATCTTTGCCCCGTTGAAGACGCTCAATGCCACGGCCGCCGCCGTCCCGAAAACACGTTCTTTCGGCGAAGTTTTCGTGATTTCCCCGATAAACGATTTCCGGGAGACCCCGATCACGATGGGAAGTTCAAATTCAAGAAATTCCTCGAGCCAGCGGATGAGACTGAGATTCTGTGATTTCGTTTTCGCGAAACCGATTCCCGGATCCACCGCCATCCGGTCATAGGATATTCCAGCGTCAATTGCAGTGTCAATACTTTCCTTGAGTTCGCGCTTGATTTCGAAGATTAAATCCCCGTACTGAGTCTTTTCCTGCATCGTGAGCGAGTCTCCCCGCCGGTGCATCAAAATAATCCCCGCCTGATGGCAGGCAATCACGGCAGGCATCGCCGGGTCCGCCCTCAATCCGCTCACATCATTGATCATGCAGGCCCCGTTTCTCAGCATCTCATCGGCAACCCGGCTCTTGGTCGTATCGATCGAAACCGGAAGATCGGTCACCTCGCGAACCGCTTTCAGAACGGGGAGGAGCCTTCGCAATTCTTCTTCCCAGGAGACCGCTGCCGCCCCCAGACGCGACGATTCCGCGCCGAGATCGAGGATATCCGCGCCGTCCCGCTCAAATTGAATCGCGCGCGCCTGCGCCCGGTGGGGATCAAGATACTCGCCTCCGTCCGAAAAAGAATCCGGCGTCACGTTAATGACCCCCATCACCAACGCTTTTTCGGAAAGATTCCAGACCCTGTCCTTCGCCGAAAACATCATGTCTTTTCGATCGCTCATTTTTCTCATCTTAGGCACCGGTCCTATCGCGTTTCAACGAATAAAAAGCCGGATAATCGGATTTCAAGCGCGAGAACCCGAAAAAATTCAAAGCCCGGGTTCGCCCGGAAGGCCGTCCGAAATACAGCTTCCTTTTGACGGGGGTAGATCGGAAGGCGGCGGAATCACCTCGGCTGCGGGCGGTTTCTTCAATTCGGGAAGACCGATAATCCTTCGCGCCTCGTCGCCGTCCAGGACTTCCCGCTCCAGAAGTTTTTCGGAAAGTTTCCGGAGATTCTCCTTGTTTTCACGGATCAGTTTCTGCGCCCGTTCATAGCAGAAATCCACGATTTTCCTGACTTCTTCATCGATTAAAATTGCGGTTTGCTCCGAATAATCTTTTTCCCGAAGAAGGTCCCGCCCCAGAAAGACCTCCCGGTCCTTCTTCCCGAAAGTCAAATGCCCCAGTTTCTTGCTCATGCCGAGTTCACACACCATCCATTGCGCCGTCTGAGTGGCTTTCTCAAGGTCGTCCTGGGCGCCGGAAGTGATTTCCTGGAAGAAAATCTCCTCGGCAACGCGTCCGCCCAAAAGAACCGTGACCCGGTCCAAAAGCTGCTGTTCGGTCAGAAGATTCCGGTCTTCCGTCGGGGCCTGAAGCGTATAGCCCAACGCCCCGTAGCCGCGCGGAATGATGGAAATCTTCTGAACGGGGTCCGCTTCGGGAATCAAAAGCCCCAAAAGCGCGTGCCCGGATTCATGCACCGCGACGATTTCTTTCTCCCGTTTTGAAATCACGCGGCTTTTCCGTTCGGGGCCCGCCATCACCCGCTCGATCGATGACTCTAGCTCGCTCTGCCCGACCGCCGTTTTATCGTGTCGCGCCGCCAAAAGAGCGGCTTCATTGACCAGGTTCGCAAGGTCCGCTCCGGAAAACCCCGGCGTCTGACGGGCGAGCCTCCCCAAATCAACTTCCGAAGCCATCTTGATATTCCGGGTGTGAACTTTGAGAATCGCCTCTCTCCCCACGATATCGGGACGGGCCACCACAATCGTGCGGTCGAATCTTCCCGGCCTCAGCAACGCCGGATCCAAAACATCCGGACGGTTCGTCGCTCCGATTAAGATCACCCCTTCCTGGGTATCAAACCCGTCCATCTCCACCAGAAGCGCGTTCAGAGTCTGCTCCCGTTCGTCATGCCCTCCGCCGATTCCCGCGAACCGCTGGCGGCCCACCGCATCAATTTCATCGATAAAAATAATGGCTCCGCGACCGCTCTGCTTCGCGGCACGTTTCCCCTGTTCGAAAAGATCCCGAACGCGGGAAGCCCCGACCCCGACGAACATTTCCACAAAATCCGACCCGCTGATCGAGAAAAACGGCACGTTCGCTTCCCCCGCAACCGCCTTGGCAAGAAGCGTTTTTCCGGTCCCCGGAGGCCCCATCAAAAGCACCCCTTTGGGGATGCGTCCGCCCAGTTTCTGAAATTTCTGCGGATCTTTCAAAAATTCGATGATTTCCTGAAGCTCTTCTTCCGCCTCTTCCACTCCCGCAACGTCTTTAAACGTTACCCGCTGTTTGTCGGTCCCGAGCTGTTTCGCCCGCGATTTGCCGAAAGAAAGGATCTTCCCGCCTCCGTGCTGAACCCCCCGGTAGACAAAAAACCAGAAGAACCCGATCAGAAAAACAACCGGCAGGAGAGAATAAATCAGGTTTCTCCAAAACACCTGGGGCGGGTTCACGGAAAAATTCTGAACGTTTTTCCGAAGAAGCGGAACGAGTTCCGGATCATTGTCCGGAATATTGACCTGGAAATAAGCCCCGTCCCGGAATTTCCCCCGGACAATTGTTTCCACCAGCTCGCAGGAAACGATTTGGCCGGTATCGGGGTTGCTGAGCAGCAGATTGTAGAAGTCCGAATAGCTCAGCCGCTTGAGCTCGATCCCCGGGAAAACGACAAACTGGAGGATAATGAAAGAAATAAGGGTAATCAGGGCAAAAACAATAATACGGGTCTGCTCCTGAGGCCCCTTCCCTTTGGGCCCTCCGTTTTTTGACGGTCCCATAAATTCAAACGGTGTCTTTCCTTTTTTGTTCGAAGGCCCCTTTAATTTCTCCAAAATGTTCTCCTCTTTTCACGCAAAAGCACAAGAACGGTACAACATCACCCCGGAAATGTCAATTGAATCTCCGCCGGCCCGGGCCGGCCTCTCCGTGAGGCCGAAACCCGCTCCAAACCGCCCTTCCCCGTTAAAAAAGCCTCCCGAGAAACAAGCCGTCGGATCAGGCGATATTGCTTATCTTCAGAAAGCGCCGGGTCTTGTGAGACACCTTGAACCGTTCGGATATTTCCACGCCGTAAACCCAGAAAATCTCGTTTCCGCTGAGAAACAACGGCATCACATTCTTATCGTAACTGGCCACCTTTCTCGAGATCAGAAACTCTTTCAGTTTCTTGGGAAACGGCATGCCCAAGGGCTGAAACATATCGCCTTCCCGCCGGTTCCGGATGACAATCGGAAAGGAGATTTTATCCAGATCGAAAATCCCGCAGGTTTTATCCTGGCGGTCTTCCTTGTAGATCCGCTGCTCAAACGCCTCGGCCGCGAATTCAAGCCCTTTTTCCTTGATCCGGATCTTGCCCCCCAAAGGCAATTCATAGCGGTACTGCTCGGTCTTGTCCGCAACCGGTTTCTTGAGAATGATCTCCTTCCGCTCGAAGGAAACCGAGGTTTCCGACGGAATATGAATCTCGAATTTTTCCGCGTTCCGCTCAAGCGCTTTACGGATCTCGTCCCAGTGGAAGTAAGTCAATTCGCTGTCCGGATCCAATTCCCGTATCGCCTTCTGCAGAATCCGGAACCGCAAAGCCTCCGGCTCAAGCAGAAATTTCTTCTTCTTGAGCGTAATCAGAGAGCCCTTCCGCTTTCTCACGATCTTCGGATAATGTTTCAGCGCAAGCTCTTCGATAAACGCGAGATCCAGCGCGACGGTGTCCGCAAGATGCGCCAATGCCGTTTTGATGCGGGGATTATAGTGGCGCTCAAGATAGGGAATAAGCTGATGGCGAATCCGGTTCCGGACAAAATGAGTATGCGTATTGCTCCCGTCGACGCAATAAGTCAGCTTGCGGTCGCGGACATAATCCTGAAGCATTTCCTTGCCGAATTCGATCAGGGGCCTGATCAAAGTCAGATTCTGCCATTCCGAAACCGGCTTCATGCCTCCGATCCCGCGAAGGCCGGTCCCCCGGATCAGCCGAAACAGAACCGTCTCCGCCTGATCGTCCCGGTGATGCCCCAACGCAACTTTCGAGATCCCCAAACGGGCGCCTTCTTCCTTGAAAAACTGAAGGCGGCATTCCCGCCCCGCCTCTTCCAGCGACATCCGGTGGTCCTTCGAAAACTTTTCGACATCGATTTTTTTGATGCTGATCGGCATCTTGAGCTCCCGGGCAAACCGCTCGGCAAACATCTGATCCCGGTCGGACGCCTCGCCCCTCAGCGAATGGTTCACGTGAACCAGATGAATGTTCAGTTTCCAGTCCGCGCGAATTCTGTAAAAAAGATCAAACAGGCTTACGGAATCCGGTCCGCCGGAAAGCGCAACCATAACGGATTCCCCTTTCCGGATCATGTCATAGCGGCGAATCGTCTTGAGAAAAATATCCACAACCTTGTCTTCTTTTCTTTCCATCGCAATCATTCTTGGTCTCCCCTGAGTGTCTCATGAAAAATCGAAGGAGGGAACATCCTCTCCTTCTCGCGAATTAACCCCGCGTGGCCGGGGCATGATTCCCGCCAACGCGGTTTAAAAAATGGTAGCGGCGGAGGGAATTGCACCCCCGACACAGGGCTTATGAGTCCCTTGCTCTACTAACTGAGCTACGCCGCCATGTTTGTCACTAAAAGAGGAGAGCCCGGATGGAAAAAAAAGAACGTTCGGAAGGAATTGCGTTTGAAACCCCGGTCGGAAATTTCGGATATCTTTTGTTTCCCTGTCTGCATGCGATTCCCGCCTGAAAAGCGAAAATGCATTCTCCCGACGACAGAAACGGCGCCGGATCGAGCCGTTTTTCTTCCGGCGGATTCCGGGGCCGTTTCCTGTTTCGGTTCATCTTGCGCATTTTTTGAAAGCGCAAAAACGATGGTAGCGGGGGCAGGATTTGAACCTGCGACCTTTGGGTTATGAGCCCAACGAGCTACCAGGCTGCTCCACCCCGCGTTGTATCGCAAAATTTCTTTCAAACAGCTTTTGAGATTATAGAGAAGTCCGGTGTAAAGTGTCAAGCGGCCTCTTGGCTCGGAACCCGCGGAAAACGTCCGCGGACGGCTGATTCCCTTCATGAAAATCTTTTTCACCGTTACCGCAAAGCGCATGCACTCACATCCCCGGCTCAACGCCAGGCCCGCCGGAAATTCACGTCGGAAGAACCGTTTTTTCGTTTCCGAGACTCTGAAGTTCTTCTTTTTTCTTTTCCGCGGGCACGATTTTATAGACAACTTCCCCGGGGCGAACCCGCCCCAAATTTTCGCGAGCGACTTTTTCCAGATATTCCGAATCGCTCTCCAAAAGCCGTTCTTCCTCGACCAACTGTTTCAAAGTGCTCCTCAAACGTCCGATTTCTTCCTTAAGCTCGGTCTCTTTCCTCTTGAGCTCCTGATACTTTGAAAAACTGGGCAAATAGACCAGGGCAAAGGCCGACACCATCACGAAAAGCAGGAAAAGAACCTTCATTTTCCTCGCAAACATCAGATCGTCCCCTCCCGGTCCCTGAGCATTTTTATGCTTTTCTTGAACGTTCGACCAAACGGCCGCCGTACACGGCTCTTTTCCCCAGCTGTTCCTCGATCCTCAGCAATTGGTTGTACTTCACCACGCGATCCGTCCGGCATAAAGAACCGGTCTTGATCTGCCCCGCATTCAAGGCGACGGCAAGATCCGCAATCGTGCAATCTTCCGTCTCACCCGAACGATGGCTGATGACCGCGTTGTAACCATTTGCCTGCGCGAGCTTTACCGTCTCAATCGTCTCGGTCAAAGTGCCGATCTGATTGAGTTTGACTAAAATAGCGTTCCCGATTTGCGCGTCAATCCCGCGCTTCAGGCGCTTGGTGTTCGTCACAAACAGGTCGTCTCCGACCAACTGAACCTTCTTTCCGAGTTTCTTCGTCAGCGTCGACCACCCGTCCCAATCATCTTCGGACAGGCCGTCTTCGATCGAAAAAATCGGATATTTCCCCGAAAGTTTTTCGTACCAATCCGCCATTTCCCCGCTTGTCTTTTGAGCGCCGTCCACCTCATACTTCCCGCTCTTCCGGTCGTACATTTCGCTGGACGCCGCATCCAGGGCGATTTTAATCCGATCCGGCCCGTAACCCGCCTTCTCAATCGCCTGCAATAAAAACTCGATGGCTTCCTCGTTGGAAGTCAAATTAGGCGCAAAACCGCCCTCGTCGCCGACGGCGGTATTGAGACCTTTTGATTTGAGAAGCGTCTTCAGATTATGAAACACCTCCGCTCCCATTCTCAACGCCTCATGAAAATTCGGCGCACCGACCGGCATAATCATAAACTCCTGAACGTCAAGATTGTTGTCGGCGTGAACGCCCCCGTTCAGAACATTCATCATCGGAACGGGCAACGTAACCGCTTTGGAACCTCCCAAATAACGATACAACGGCAGGCCTTCCGAAAGACTCGCCGCATGGGCGACCGCCAGGGAAACACCGAGCATCGCGTTGGCCCCGAGTTTCGATTTGTTTTCCGTCCCGTCCATTTCGATCATCAGGCGGTCGATTTTCTTCTGCTCCGCGGCGTCAAAACCCTCCACCGCTTTCGCGATAATCTTGTTGGCATTTTCAACCGCCTTCAAAACGCCTTTCCCCAAATAACGCGCTTTGTCCCCGTCGCGCAATTCGAGAGCTTCATGCTCTCCGGTGGAGGCCCCGCTGGGAACCGCCGCCCGTCCCATCGTACCGTCTTTCAAATAAACCTCGACTTCGACCGTCGGATTCCCGCGGGAATCCAGAATTTCTCTTGCATGGACCTTGGTGATCTTCGTTTTCATACTTTTCTCCGTCTCACGATTGACTGCAAAGCATTTTTCCGTCTTACTTAATCGGTAACAATGTAGATGTGTATTATATATGAGCGGGGGAAAATATGCCAGGCGGGAGTTTTTCGAAAAAGCAGAACGGAAAGGCTTCCCGTCAAACTAACCGGAGAACCAATTCCTGAAAAGGCTTTTCCATCCGGTCTTCTTTTGATTCAACAAAACGGCCCAAAATCCTTGCTGCCGATATTCGGGCTTATCCTGAATCCTCTCCACGGCAACTCTAAACCCGTCAAAGTAGTTCCGGACCGAATCGCGGTTCCATAAATCATAATGGGCCGTCCCCAAAATCTGGTCGAAATTGACTTCAAAGTACAAGCGCTTTCCCGGTTTTAGCACGCGGCGGATTTCCGCGATCATTTTAGCCGGATTCGGCGTATGATCGATCACGTTGCGGCACAAAACCCAGTCGAAATAACCGTCGCGAAACGGCAGGCCTTCCCCGTCGCTTTTAAAATAGCGGATTTCGGGGCCCTCTTGGATCCGGCGATTTTCCGACGGCAGGATTTTCCGGTATTCGTCCAGCAAGGCATCCGCGGCATAAACCACGCCCCGGATCCGGGAGCACTCAAGAATGCTGAGCGGACCGCACCCTAAATCCAATCCCCGGCCGCGGGCGGCATTGATCTCGGGGAGATAACGGAGGGTCACTTCCCAATCCTCCCTCCTGACGTTCAAAAATCCTTCGGACCCCATCGACCGGAAGAAATTCCGCCACCAATTAACTTCCTCAACCTGTTTCGGATTTAACGGCATGATTTTGACTCAAAATTTTTAAAAATCGGGGAGCGCCCGCATCATGAACGGATCAGAACTTTTCTGCCTTTGATCTTCAATTTCCCGGAAACCAAAAGCTCGATCGCGCGCGGATAAAGCCGGTACTCCGCCGCATGAATTTTCTTCTCAACGGCCGGCAAGCGGTCCCGCAATCCGATCGTCACGGCCTCCTGCAGAATAATCGGGCCGTGATCCACCTGCTCATCGACGAAATGAACCGTTACCCCCGTCACGCGCGAGCCGTAATCAAATGCGTCCCGGATGGCATGAGCCCCCTTGAAGGACGGAAGCAGGGCGGGATGAATGTTTAAAATTTTCCCGGGATAAGCCCGGATCAAAACCGGCCCCACGATTTTCATGTATCCCGCCAGGACGATGAAATCGATTCGCCGGGATTTGAGTATTTCCAATATCGCTTTCTCAAAAAGCTCTTTCGATTCAAAAGCCGAGCGCTCAAGGCCGGCCGTCTCCACTCCAAACGCTTTCGCCTTTTTAAGACCGGGAGCCCCGGGCTTATCGCTGAAGACCAGCCCCGCTTCCGCCCGGATTTTTCCCCGCTTGACCTGACGCACAATATTCTCCATATTGCTTCCCCGGCCCGAGATAAATATCGCCATCCGCTTCATGTCAATCCGCCTCCGCTTTTTCGATCCCGTCCGCGCCTTCGACGATCAAAACGATTTCCCCCAGTTTCTTCCTGGACAAGGTTTCCCGCAAAATTTCAGGCAAAGTCCCCCGGATCTGCTCCTCAAACTGTTTGGTCATTTCCCGGGAGAGACATCCCCGCCGGGCCCCGAAGATTTCCGTCATCGCCCGGAGTGTTTTCTCGATCCGGTGCGGGGACTCGTAAAAAACCATCGTCCGCTCCTCCTCCCGCAACTTTTCCAACGCCCTCCGCATGGCGCCTTCCTTGTAAGGGAGAAACCCTTCGAACACAAATTTCTCGCAAGGCACCCCGCTGACGACCAGCCCCGCGACCAGCGCCGCGGGACCCGGAATCCCTTCGACCGCGATCCCCTTTTCAAGCGCGGAACGGACCAACGCGTACCCCGGATCGCTGATCAGCGGTGTTCCTCCGTCCGTAACGTACGCGACCGATTTGCCCGACTCAAGCTCCCGGAGAATAAAGTCCAGCTTCCCGGACGACGTATGATCGTGAAAACTCGTGACCGGCACGTGAATATCGTAATGCGACAACAACTTGCGGGTCTGACGGGTATCCTCGCAGGCAATCCATTGCGCCGCTCGGAGCGCTTCCAGCGCCCGCAACGTGATATCCTTCAGATTCCCGATAGGCGTGCTGACCAAAAACAGTTTTCCCGCTTCCGTCATCATCGGCTTTTACGATTCATTCCGCTTTCAGGCCCGTCGATATTTTCACTTCCGAAATATTTTCCGGAGGACAAACAATCCGGAGCTCAAATACACCAGAAAAAAACCGAGAAGAAATCCTCCGAAATGAATCCCCGGGATCCGAAACGCCAAAAAGAAAAGAAGTCCGAGGAAGAGATATCGCAGAAAAAAACGCGCCACGTGATCCGCCGGACGCAGGGTTCGCTCCCGCAGAACGGCCAGGTGCCGGAAGAGAAAATAATAATTGAACGCTCCCGCCAGCGTTCCGCCCGCGACGCCGAAGGCCCAGTCGTTTTTTTTCAGAAAAAAAGCGGCCAGCGCGCAGGCCAATCCGAATAAAACGGTCAGAGCCAGGATCTTCCTTCTCTCTTCGAACGCGTCGGTCATCACTTTACCCTTTCGGTCGCGAAATCGGAAAGCGCTTCCAGGCTATGGCGGACGGGGACATCCTTCAGAAAAGCAAGGTGCGAAACCGCCCGTTTTGAGAAATCCCTCGCGCGATCCATCGCGTATTCGATTGCCCCGGACCCCGAAATCAGTTTCTTGAGATAATCGAACTTATCTTTCCCTCCCGATTGAAAGGTCCTCCGGATTTCCTCTTGTTCGTTCGAAGACGCCAGCGACAATGCCCGGATCAAGGGAAGCGTGAGGACCTCGGCGTCGCAATCCGATCCCGGATTTTTTCCGAATGCGTCCCGCTCCCCCATAAAATCAAGGCAATCGTCGACGATCTGAAACGCCGTCCCGAAATCCGTGCCGTACTGCCGCAACGCAAAGCGGTCATCCGACCCGAGCCCCGCCACCAGCGCGCCCGCTTCAACGCAGGCCGAAAAGAGGGCCGCGGTCTTTTTTCGGATAATCCTGAAATACTGGGCCTCGGTCAAGGAGAGGTTTTCTTTTTCGCTGAATTCAAGGATTTCCCCGTCGCAGACATCGCAAGCCGTCTTCAGTAAAAGAGAAAACAGGTTTTCGTTTTTCGTCTCAAAGACGGCCGTCATGGCCCGGTCATGCAGATAATCCCCCATGAGAACGGCCGCCTGCGCGCCCCATTTGGCGTTCACCGTCAGCCGGTTCCTCCGGAGGCGGGATCCGTCCACGATGTCATCGTGAATCAGCGTCGCCGAATGAAAAATTTCGAGAGCCGCCGCCACGGGAAGGGCATTCCCCGTGACCTCGGGATCCTCGGCAAACCCCGCGCCGAAAAGGCACAAAGCCGGCCTCAGCGTTTTCCCCTTGACGCCGAAAAAATACTCGATCACCTGTTTCGAAAGCGGATTATCCGTGGCAAGAATGCCGAGTATCGCATCGTCAATCTGCCCGAGCTCCCTTTGAATCGGCGTGTAAATCTCTTCCAGAGTTTGTTTGACTCGCATATCTTTTACTCAGAGGGTCGCATTTTAACCGAAATCCCCGTTGACTTCAAACCGTATGTCCCCGGAAAAAAGGCGGGAGCGAACCGCCCCCGCCTTCAAATCCGAAGAGTGTTTTCCGTTCAGCCTTGTTTTTCCCGCTTGAGCGGCTTGAAACACATAAACCAATCCAGGCAGGTATAATTTTCCTTCGCGGCGTTTTCGACCCGTTCCTTCGCCGTTCCGCAACTGCCGGGAGGCGGGACAATGACGTCTTCCCCGGGCTGCCAATTGGCCGGCGTTGCCACTTTATCCGCGTCCGAAGTCTGCATGGCGATCAAAAGCCTCTTGATCTCGTCCATATTCCGGCCGTTGGACAGAGGATAATAAATCATCGCCCGGATTTTGGATTCCGGATCGATCAGAAACACCGCCCTCACCGCTTTGGTGTCGGCCGCGTTGGGATGCACCATTCCGTATTTCTTCGCCACATCCATCTTCAAATCGGCGATCACGGGAAATTTCACTTCAACGCCCGACATCCCTTTGTACTTGATTTTCTCCTTGATGGTCCTCAGCCAGGCGATATGGCTGTAGGTGCTGTCAATGGAAAGTCCGATCAGCTTACAGTTTAAATCGTTAAACTCCTTTTCCATCGACGCGAAGGTCATAAACTCCGTGGTGCAGACAGGCGTGAAATCCGCGGGATGGCTAAACAGGATTACCCAGCTTCCCTTATACTGTTCGGGAAAGTTAACGGTCCCCTGTGTCGTCTCCGCCACAAAAGAAGGCGCCGTTTCTCCGATTAAGGGAATCCGGCCCGTTGCCGGCGCTTCTTCCGCAAAACCAAGCGGTTGAAAAGCCATCACGGCCGTCACGGCCAAAACTCCCGCCAATTTAAAAACCCCTTTCATAAAATCATCCTCCTTTTGTTTTTCGGTTTTTGTTTCCGGGTTTCATTTAAAAACAAATTCCAAAGATTTCCGGACCGCGTCCAGTGTTATCGACAGGTCCTGCGAACTATGACCGCGAGAAATAAAACAGCTTTCGAATTGGGAAGGGGGGAAGAAAACCCCCTGTTTCAAAAGGCCGTGAAAAAACGCCGCGTATTTTTCCGTGTCGGATTTTTGCGCGTCCGAAAAGTTCCTGATTTCATCCGGCGCGAAAAAAACCGTAAAAAGAGACGCGCAGGCCCGGATCCGGACCGGATAGGATTTCTTCGTGACGTAATCCGACAAAGGTCCGAGCAGCGATTCGCTTTTCCGGGCCAGTTCCCGGTAAACTTCTCCGGATCTCAAAATATTTAAAACCGCGATCCCGCACGCAACCGCAAGCGGATTCCCGGAAAGCGTTCCGGCCTGATACACGGGCCCTTCCGGAGCCAGATGGCACATGATTTCGTCCCGACCGCCGAAAGCCGCCAGCGGGAGGCCTCCGCCCAGTATCTTTCCGAGACAGGTCAGATCCGCTTCAATCCCGAACAATTCCTGCGCCCCTCCGTAGGCGATCCGAAACCCGGTGATCACCTCGTCAAAAACAAGCAACGCGCCGTAATGGTTGCACAAATCCCGGAGTTTCTGCAGAAAAGATTCTTCCGGAACCACGACTCCCATGTTCGCCGCCACCGGTTCGGCCAGGACGCAGGCAATTTCATCTCCGTGAGCCTTGAAAATTTTCTCCGCCTCTTCTTCGTGATTATACGGAATCGCCAGAGTCAGCCGAGCGACTTCTTCCGGAACCCCCTTCGAATCGGGAATCCCGAACGTCGCCCCTCCCGAGCCCGCTTTCACCAGGAAACCGTCGGCATGCCCGTGATATCCGCCGATGAACTTGACGATTTTCTTCCGGCCCGTCGCTCCGCGGGCCAACCGGACGGCACTCATCACCGCCTCCGTCCCGGAAGAAACCAGCCGGACTTTCTCCATCGAAGGGAAGGCTTCCCGGATCATCCTGGCCAGTTCCGCTTCGGACCAGGTCGGCGCGCCGAAACTGATTCCCTGACCCGCAGCCCGGTTGATGGCGGAAACGATTTCCGGCGCGGCATGCCCCAGGATATTCGCCCCCCAGGACATGACGTAATCGAGATAGGCATTCCCGTCTCCGTCATAAAGACGGGACCCCTTCCCCGAAGCGACCAAAAAGGGTTCCCCGCCGACCGCCTTGAAAGCGCGAACCGGCGAATTGACCCCGCCGACCAGATACCGTTTCGCCTCGCTAAACGAGTTTTTCTTCAAAAAATCCCTCCTACTTCTTTTCAACCCCTTCGGGCTTTTTCAGAAACGGCGACAGAAGGTCGATCGGAATCGGGAAAATAGTGGTGGAATTGTTTTCCGACGCAATTTCGCTCAACGTCTGAAGATACCTCATCTGAAGGGCCGTCGGATGCTTTTCGATCATCTGCGCGGCCTGGACCAATTTTTCGGCGGCCTGGAATTCCCCTTCGGAATTGATGATTTTTGCGCGGCGTTCCCGTTCCGCTTCGGCCTGCCTCGCCATCGCTCTCTGCATCTCCTGGGGAAGATCCACATGCTTGATTTCGACATTCGAAACCTTGACGCCCCAGGAATCGGTCTGTTTGTCGAGCTGTTCCTGAAGCTGCCGGTTGATCTTGTCCCGTTCGGCAAGAAGGTCGTCCAGTTCCGCCTGTCCGAGCACGCTTCTCAGATGCGTCTGCGCGAGCTGAGTCGTCGCAAAAAGATAATCCTCCACTTCCGTCACCGCGAGATTGGGAGCAAAGACGCGGAAATAAACGACGGCGTTCACCTTGACCGACACATTGTCCCGCGTGATGATGTCCTGAGTGGGGACATCCAGCGTCACGGTTCGGAGACTGACCCGGACCATGCGGTCAATCGGCGCGAAAATAAAAATCAGGCCCGGCCCTTTCGGCTTCGACAAAAGCCTGCCCAGCCGGAACACAACCGCCCGTTCGTACTCGTTGAGAATTTTAACGCAACTCAAGAAATAAAAAGCGATAAAAGCCAGAAACATCACCACCGGTGAAATCATAAACCCCTCCTTTTTCTGTCATGATCGACCGTTACGAATCCAAAATGACTTAGAACTTCTGACAAGCCGTTCCCCGTGCGCATATTCGGCAGGCCTTACCCGATTCTCCGGACCAATAACACAAGTCCCCGGATCCCGATCACTTCCACGGTCTCTCCCCGCCGCAGGCATTCCGGACACGCCGCCCGCCAAATCTCCCCGCGGACAAAAACCTGCGCATGATAAGGATGCCCTTCGATTTCCCGGCTCGTCTCCTTCTCCGTTTCCACAATGCCTCTCCGGCCGATTAACGCTTCCGGTCCCGTTCCCACTTGTTTGCGATGACTTCTGACGACGGCCTGCGTTAAAAAGAAGGAAACGGCTGCCGTCCCGAAAACAAACGGGACCGCAATTTTAAGCGACAAACGGAGAAACGCATCGCGGGTTTCAAACAGCATGACCGACCCGAGGAAAAGACAGACCACCCCGCCCAGCGCAAACAACCCGAACCCGGGCATCTTCACTTCGCCCACAATCAGAAGAATTCCCAGCATCATCAGCGCAAACCCCGCGTAATTAACGGGCAGGGCCTGAAAAGCATAGAACGCGAGCACCAGAGAAATGAAACCCGCGATCCCCGGGAACCCGAATCCCGGATGCGTGACCTCAAAGAGAAGCCCGTAAAACCCGAGAAGCATTAAAATGTAAGCGATGTTCGGATGAATCAGAACGCTCAGGAATTTTTGCCGGGCGCTCAAGGGGACCGTTTCGATTTCAGCCCCCCGGGTCCGGAGCGTTTTCAGCCTCCCGTCCGCCAGTTTGATTTCCCTCCCGTCTAAAAACGTCAGCAGTTCCGTTTCATCCGCGGCAATCAGCTCGATAATTTTCAATTCCAGCGCTTCCGGGTCCGTCTGCGAAACGCTTTCCCGAACCGCCCGCTCCGCCCATTCCGTGTTTCTCCCCCTCGCCTCCGCGATCGTCCTCGCCCAGGCCACCGAATCTTCGACGATTTTCCCTTCCGGAACGCTTTTTTGTTTTTCGTCTTCCCCGGTTTTCTCCCCCGCCGGTGTCCGCCCCGGTTTTTCCCTGAAAGCGCGGACCCATTCATAAAGGACGTCGTAGACGGAACGCCTCTCCCCTCCAAGGTTCACCGGATGCGCGGCCCCGATATTCGTGGACGGCGCCATCGCGGCGACTTGAGAGGCGAGCGTAATGAAAACACCGGCGGAACCCGCACGCGCGCCCCGGGGCGCGATATAAACCACAACCGGAATTTTCGCGTTCACGATATCTCTGACGATATGACGGGTAGACGACAAAAGCCCGCCCGGAGTGTCCAGCTCGATAATCAGGCATTCAAACGGTCCCGTCTCCGCTTTCCGGATCGCCTGATGCACGTATTCGGCGATAACCGGATTGATGACTTCGTCACTGATTTGTATCCTCAGAACTTTATTCGGGGCCGGGCCGGCAAAAACCAGGGGCAATAGAAAAAAAAAGGAAAACAGAAAACAGGGGATGAGTTTCTTAAGCCCACTCGGAATCATCGTACTGCCAGGTCGGATAGAGATAGCAATTCGTCACTTGTTCCTTGTGCCCGGGGAGCACGATCTTAAAAGACGAAATCCCCCCCTGCGCGAGCCGCGCAGGCTCGGGATCGGTCAGGGCATTCAGGATCGGCATTTCCCGGTCGTCAAAAACCACCAAATTCACTTTCAATCCTTTGATCGGCTGTCCGAGATTATTGAGGACGATCCCCGAAAGCTCGGCATCGCCGTTCGCATTCACCCGCGAAACCCCTCCCTTGACGATCACGCGGCGCGGGAGTCTGTGAAAATCTTCTATCTCGGGAAATTCCTCAATGCTCATACCGGATGACGGTTTTTATTCCGCCTCATCCTCGACCTTTTCGCCCGAAGTTTTGGCCAACTCCGCCGGAGTGGGCTCGTCCGCTTCCTGAAATACGCCCATTTTCCGATACTTGTCGTAGCGCATTTCAAGAAGTTCTTTCTTCGAAAGATCCGAGAGTTCCTTTAGATTCTTCAAAATAACGGCTTTTACATTTTCCACCGTCTTATGGAAATCGCGGTGGCCTCCCCCTAAAGGTTCTTTGATGATCTCATCCACAATCCCGAGTTCCTTCAGGTCGTAAGAGGTTAATTTTAAAGCATTTGCGGCATCCGGAGCCCGGGCCGGGTCTTTCCACAAAATAGCCGCGCATCCCTCGGGTGAAATGACGGAGTAATAAGCGTTTTCAAGAATCAAAACACGGTCTCCGATTCCGATGCCGAGAGCGCCCCCGCTCCCGCCTTCTCCGATCACAATCGCGATAACCGGAACGTTGAGCCCGTACATTTCGCGCAGGTTATAGGCAATCGCTCCCGCCTGTCCTCTCTCCTCGGCGCCGATCCCGGGATAAGCCCCCGGAGTATCGATAAAACAAACGATCGGAACGTCAAATTTGCTGGCCAGTTTCATAATCCGGATGGCCTTACGGTACCCCTCGGGATGCGCGCTGCCGAAACACCGCATCAGATTTTCTTTCGTGTCCCGTCCCTTTTGATGTCCGATCAAACAGACCGGCTTTCCCTCCAGCTTTCCGAAACCCGTGATAATCGCCTTATCGTCGCCGAAAACCCTGTCGCCGTGCATCTCGATGAAATCTTCCGCGAGCGCGCGGATATAATCCAAAGTGTACGGCCGGAGCGGATGGCGGGCCACCTGAACCCGCTGCCACGGAGTCAGATTCTCGAAGGTTTCCCTCAACGCTTTTTCCAGCTTCTTTTCCGCGCTTTTGATTTCACCGGAAAGGTCAATCCCGTTTTTGGTGTGCTCTTTCAGCTGTTCGATCGTCTTTTCAAGCTCGACGATCGGACGCTCAAAGGCAAGACAGCTGATTGACATCTCGTTTAAAACTCGGCTTTTATGTTTTCTGTTAGGCATGATCGGTCCTCTTTATTTTAGATTTCGTTGCGGTTCGAATCCTTCACTCCGCCACCGTGACTTTGGTTTTAACGGGAACAATCGAAAAAAGTTCCTCAACGTCCTCATTCCGCATCCGGATGCAACCCGACGTGCTGTGCGTCCCGATCGATTCCGGGAGCGTGGTCCCGTGGATCCCGAAACTCGGCAGCGAAAACCCCATCCAGCGGGTCCCCAGAATATTGTCCGGGCTTTCGGGCGGAACCGCCGCCCCCCCGTCGGGATACCAGGTCGGATCGATCAGCTTGGTCTCGATCGTAAAAGTCCCAAGCGGAGTTTTGAGATCTTTCCCCGTCGCAACCCGGTAAGTCTTAAAAATCTCCCCTCCCAGAATCAGGTATAACCGGTTCGCGGAACGATCCACCGTAATCGAAAAAGGCTCCTTGATGACTTTCAGTTTCTGCCCGGGACGAATGATATCCGTTTCCAGGCCGTTGCTTTTCTTGAGCAGTTCGATTGTGGTATTGTTCTCCCGCGCGATCTTATAAAGACTGTCGCCCGCTTTCACTTCATACACCGTGCTTTCGGGCATGGGGACATCCGAAAAAAGAATGCGCAGATTGAGAGCTTCCGCTTCCCGGCCGGCTGTTTTTTTCAGAACGGAGGGAAGTTTTTTGGAAAGCAGTTTCCGGTACTTCTCCCGCGCCTGAATCAAATCTCCTTTTTCCGTAAGCTCCTGAGCGTCCTTATGCAATCGCTCCAGACCGCTCATGGACGCTTGGGGCGCCGCGGAACAAAACGAAGGCAGAGACAATAAAAAAGCGCTGATCACCGTCAGCCCCAAATGACGTTTCAATCGTTCTCCGACCGATTTCCCTGACCGCATAACCGATTCCTCCTTAAAGCCAGCCTCCAGCGATTCAATCAATCCGAAAGACAAATGAGAAGCGCGACGGTAATCCCCAGCGCGGCGCCCGCAAAAACTTCAATCGGCGTATGCCCCAAAAGCTCCTTGAGCCGCTCTTCCTGGACTTTCCCTTTCTGGATTTCATCCACGATTTCATTAAGAATTCCGGCCTGACGCCCGACCGCCCGCCGGACCCCTGCCGCGTCAAACATAATAATCACGCTGAAAACCAGGGAAATCCAGAAAGGCATCGTCCCGAATCCGTAATAAAGTCCGACCACCGTCGAAAGACTCGCAACCGCCGCTGAATGCGAACTGGGCATGCCTCCCGATTGAAGCAGCCAGCGGAAATTGATTTTCTTCTCCCGGAACACCCCTCCCACGACTTTTAGCGTCTGCGCCAGTATCCACGCCGTAAGAATTGCCGCAATGCCTTGCCCTTCATGAAAAGGGGGATTCGGAACGGGATTCATTAAAATATTTCCCTGAAAAAACCCCTGCGAGAGCGGAAAAATCCTGCTTTAGGCAGGCTAGTCAATAAAATCGATCCTTCTGATTTTATATTCATGCGTCGGGAAAGCGATTTGATGAAAGTTATGTTAGCTTGACAATGAGTTCAATGAATGCTATTTTAGCATAAAAAATATGATTTAAAACAAATCCATGTTTCAACAACTCGTCTCTTGCGGAAAGAATTATATTACACCCATAATTCATTGACAAGCTGATAATCCGGACGTGACATGGCAGCCATAGTTTCCAGCGCATCACTGTGGGGCATTGAATCCGCCCCGGTACAAATCGAAGTCGACGCTTCGCACGGATTGCCCCAAATGACTCTCGTAGGGCTCCCGGACCAGGCAGTTAAAGAATCTAAGGAAAGGGTCCGGACCGCGATTAAAAACAGCGGATTTCAGATCCCTTCCAAAAAAATCATCATCAATCTTGCGCCGGCGGACATTAAGAAAGAAGGCCCTTCGTTTGATCTTCCCATCGCGATCGGCATATTGGCCAGTCTCGGGCATATTGTCCCGGAAAGCTTAAAATCCTACGTCCTGCTCGGCGAACTGGCCCTGGACGGATCGCTCCGGAAAACCAAAGGCGTTCTTCCGGCCATTCTGATGCTGAAAAAGGAAAAAGAGAAATCTCTGATCGCCCCTTCCGCCAATCTTTTCGAATCCGGTCTCGTCCCGGAAATCCCGGTCTATACGGCATCCCATTTGACCGAAGTCATCGCCTTCCTAAATCAAAAAGCGGATCTTCCGCAAACCGGGAACGCCTGGGAAGGATGCTGTGAGGACCTGAAATCTTCAGAAGCGTTCGACTTTTACGAGGTCAGGGGCCAATCCCAGGCAAAAAGAGCGATTGAAGTCGCGGTCGCCGGAGCGCACAATCTCCTGTTGGTCGGTCCTCCGGGATCGGGGAAAAGCATGCTGGCCCGGCGTATTCCGGGTATTCTTCCTCCTCTCGAAAGAGAAGAAGCCTTGGACATTCTGAGAGTTCAGAGCGCCGCAGGTCTGCACGTCACCGGAAACCCGCGGGCCATTCACCGGCCCTTCCGGTCTCCGCATCATACGATTTCGGCGGCCGGACTCGTCGGCGGAGGGGCGTTCCCAAAACCCGGCGAAATCAGCCTGGCCCATCACGGCGTTCTCTTTCTGGATGAATTGCCGGAATTCCGAAAAGATGTTCTGGAAACCCTGCGCGCCCCCCTGGAAGACGGAAGGCTTACCATCGCCAGGGCAAAATCCTCCCTCTCGTTCCCGGCGCATTTCATGTTGGTCGGAGCCATGAATCCTTGCCGGTGCGGCTTTCTGGGAGACCCCAAGAAATCCTGTCATTGTTCGCTCAGCCAAATTATGGCGTACCGCTCCAAGATCTCAGGCCCCCTGCTCGACCGTTTCGATCTGCACATTGAAGTCCCGCCCGTTCCCTACCGCGAACTCACGGCGCCCCGCCCTTCGGAATCCTCCGAACTCATCGGAAAGCGCGTCGGAAAAGCGCGTAAAATCCAATACGAAAGATTCAGAAAAGAAGCCCTCCGTACCAACTCACAAATGCGGGAGGGGGAAATCAGGAAATACTGCGAACTGTCCTCCGAAGGAAAGAGACTTCTGGAAACAGCCATGGAAGAGCTCGCCTTCTCCGCGCGGGCTTATTCAAGAATCCTGAAAGTCGCTCGAACCATCAGCGACTTGGCAGAATGTGAGAATATCCGGGCGGAACATATTGCGGAAGCAATTCAATACCGGAGTTTGGATAGGCAGTGGTAGTCATAAAAAGGAGAAACACAAAATGGCAACAAAGCTCATTCCTCAAGAACCGATTCAAAATAAAATATTCCTCGTCCGAGGTCTGAAGGTCATGTTTGATAAAGATCTTGCTGCCCTGTATGGAGTAGACACCGGCCAGTTAAATCGGCAGGTCCGAAGAAACATCGATAGGTTCCCTCCGGACTTTCTCTTAACCCTTACCAAACAAGAGCTTACAATCTTGAAATGCCAATTTGGCATATCAAGTTGGGGTGGCTATCGTAAACCCCCGTTCGCTTTTACAGGGCATGGCATTCTTATGCTCTCAAGTGTTCTGAACAGCAGACGGGCAATTCAAGTCAATATTCAGATTATGCGGACATTTACGAAACTACGGGAAATGCTGGCGAGCCATAAAGAATTGCGGGAAAAGATTGAGGCGATGGAGAAAAAGTATGACCGACAATTTTAAATCGTATTCCAGGCGATTAAAGAACTTCTCGAACCCCCGATGCCCAAACCTAAGGGCCCGATCGGGTTTCACGCATAGGGACAACCGGGATCGGCTTTTATATTATTAAAAATTTCTTCCCGCCCGCTTACAGCTTAACCCCAACCGCGATGGTGTCAAACGCAACCGTTTGAGGCCAGCCGAAAAATCTTCTGAGGCGATCCCTGAAATTAATTTTCGGCGATTCTTCCCGAACGGCCCCGATCCCGGGCCAAACCTCCTTGGCTTGCACCCGTTCCAGGGATTCAAGCCTGCAAATTTCAAGCGTCAGGCCGGCTTCTTCGTACAACGATTTCATGCCTTCGGGATAAATTCTCCAGCAATCCACCGGCGCCTCATGATACGGCCAGCTGACGGGGCACAGAGTGATCACCCGCCCGTTCTTTTTGCAGACCCGCGCGTTTTCTTTGATCCAAAGCCACGGTTTCCGCACATGCTCGATCACCTGGTTTGAGAAGACAACGTCAAAAGTCCCGTCCGGGACCGGAAAGGCATGTTCGTCCGCCGCAACGTAAGTCACCCGCCCGTCATTAAAAATATCCAGCGTTTCCCACCGGACCCGGTCAAGGTCCAGCATCTGCCGGAAAGTCGACGGGTGTCCGTCGGGACCGATTTCAAGAATTCTCATGTTAGACTTGAAAAACGGCTTGGCGTATTTCTCGAAAACCAACCGGCAATTGATATGCATTGCGCCCCGCCTTCCGGACCCTCAAACCTTCCGCATGATCAGGGCGTGATATATTCTTTCAGCCACTGAATATCTTTTGCCCGGGAAAGTTTGGTCAGTGATTTTGATTCAATCTGCCTTATCCTTTCCCTCGTCAGGCGGAATTCCCGGCCGATCTCTTCAAGCGTCCGGGGAACGCCGTCTTTCAAGCCGTATCGCAAGGCGATAATCTGGCGTTCTTTCTCGTTCAGGACATTCAAGGCCTTGTGAATGTCCTTCTTGAGGATTGCCGACTCCGCGCTTTGTTCCGGGGGAGGGAGGGTCTCGTCCTTGATGAACATGCCGAACTCGCCGTCATCTCCCACCGGGGCGTGAATGCTCAGAGGGTCCGAATCCGCCGAAACAAACTTCTCGATTTCCGCGACCGGGACCCGGAGTTTTCTCGCGATCGAAGACATCGGCGGCCTTCCGCCGGTCGCTTGATGCTCCGCGTGATAAATCTTCTTGAACCGGCTCAACTGATCTTCCACATGAACCGGCAGGCGGATCAGGCGCGACTGCGTCAACCGGGCCCGGGTAATCGACTGTTTCACCCACCAAGTCGCGTAAGTCGAAAACTTGTATCCGCGCCGCCAGTCAAACCGTTCCACCGCCTTGATCAACCCGAGATTCCCCTCCTGAATCAGATCTAGGAGCGTCATCCCCGAGGCGTAATAATTCTTGGCGATGCTCACCACCAGTTTGAGATTCGACCAAACCAGGCGGTTCACGAAGCCGAAAAGCTCGTCCCGCTTCTTC
>Ga0116177_10000653_pt1 | contig 25601 bp, 17 predicted proteins | sample AD_STIC10_MetaG_FD_89750 | JGI IMG/M metagenome (GOLD analysis project Ga0116177, IMG submission 89750) | Active sludge microbial communities of municipal wastewater-treating anaerobic digesters from USA - AD_STIC10_MetaG | ecosystem: Engineered > Bioreactor > Anaerobic > Digestate | place: USA... | reverse complement strand
GCCGAGGTTTCGCCGGCGACCGCCGCTACCGGGCGGTGAAGTCCGTCGCCCCCGACACGCTGCGGCACGCCTCCGCGATCAGTTCGGCCGCGCGATCCAGGTCCTCCAGCGAGACCATCTCGTTGGGGGAATGCATGTAGCGGTTTGGGACGGAGACGAGCGCGGTTGCCACCCCTTCGCGCGCCAGGTGGATGAAGTCGGCGTCGGTGCTGGTGTCGCGACCCGCCGCATGCACCGAGAACGGAATGGCCAGCCGGTTGGCGGTGTCGCGCAGGAGCGCGTAGACCACCGGGGAATTGACCGAGCCGCGTGTGAGTACCGGCCCCCCACCCAGCTTGTGTTCCCCGACCTCCTTCTTCTCCGGCCCCGGGTGGTCGGTGGCGAAGGTGACGTCGACCGCGATCGCCATCTTCGGGTTGATGCGCGAAGCCGCGACGAGCGCGCCGCCCCCGTGCAGCCCGATCTCCTCCTGCGCCGTGGCCACGGCGACGACGCGTGCGGCACCGGGCCGGGCCGCATAACGACGCAGCGCCTCGAAGACGACGAACGCGCCGATGCGATTGTCGATGGACCGAGACGCAATCCGCTGGTTGGGGAGGTCGATGGTCCGGGAGTCGATCACCCCGGCATCGCCGACGCTCAGCACGGCCAGTGCCTCGTCGCGGGAGGCGGCGCCGATGTCGACCCAGAGGTCGGTGATCTTCGAGGCCTTCTCGCGCTCATCGGGCTTCATCAGGTGAATCGGCTTCTTGCCCACGACGCCGACTACGTCGCCGTTGCGCCCGGCGAAGCGGATACGCTGCCCCACGAGGACCTGCGTGTCCCAGCCGCCGATAGGGGCGATGTAGACGAGCCCTCCGTCATCGACCCAGGTGGCGATGACCCCGATCTCGTCGATGTGGCCGGCGAGCATGATTGTCACCTCGTTGCCCCCCTTCACCTCGGCCATGCTGTTGCCGATCACGTCGGCCGAGACCTCGGCGAAGGCAGAGGCGGTTTCGCGCCACAGGCGCGCGGGGGCCGACTCGAAACCGGAGGGGCCTGGGGTATCGAGCAGCCGCTTGAGGAATGCGACGGATTCGGCAGAAAGCATGAGTCGAAGGCTGGAGAAGCGACAAAGCTACGAGCAGGGGCAAGAGCCACGCCCGCGCTACCCGGGCGAAATTGCCGCCCCGCGATCGGGGAGCAGCGGCGAGAACAGCTTGGGATTGAAGAGCCGAGCCATGATCTCGATTCCGTCGATGAGGCGCGGTCCGGGGCGCGACGTGAAGGCGTTGCCGTCCATGACGACGACGCGGCGATCGCGTGCCCAACGCCACTCGTCGCGTGCGAGCGTGAGCCGCGCCTCGTCACACGCTCGGGCGAGCCCATACCCGCACGGGGCAAAGACGAGTACCTCCGGGTCGGCGTCGCGAAGTTGCGCCACCGGTCGTGGGTGCGAGTGTTCGCCCGCGGTTGCCGCGACGTCAATGCCACCGGCTCGGCGCACCATGTCGGGGACCCAGTGTCCCGCCATGTAGAGTGGGTCGGTCCACTCGATCACCGCGACCCGCGGGCGCGGGGCGCGCGCGGCCTTGAGCGTCTCGTGCACGCGGCGCATGCGCGCGCGCAGGCCGGCCACCAGCTCGGCCCCCTCGTCGTCGGCGTCCAGCGCGTGGGCGAGGGTGAGCAGGGAGTCGAGCACCTCGTCCAGGGTCCGCGCGCCTAACGAAACGACGGTCGCCGGGACCGGGAGCGACGCGGCCAGCCGGAAGATGTCTCCCTCGGCGACCGCGCAGACGTCGCACAGTCCCTGGGTGATGAGGATCGACGGCTGCAGCGCCCGCAGGCGTGCCTCGTCGAGAGTGAAGAGGGCAGCGCCGCTGGCGACGGCGTCGCGCACCGCAAGGTCGACCGCGGCGGCGCTGGCTCCGGGATCGACGATGCTGCTGGTGACCTTCGGCAGGTGCAAGGCCGCTGCCGGATGGTCGCACTCGTGCGTGACGCCCACCAGCCGGTCCCACGCCCCCAGCGCCGCGATCATCTCCGTGGCCGCGGGAAGGAGCGAGACGACGCGCGCCTCACTCACGCGGGGCAGGGAAGGCGAGGAAGGTGAGCACGAGGTAGACGAGGCCGAACGAGTACCACTGGGTGTTGCCGGTGAGGAACCAGACCACCCCGCCCATCAGCGCCACCGCCTCGCCGGCCGCCCAGCCCACGAGGGAGAGCGTCTTCACCTGGGCGGGACGGCGCGCGTTGCGCAGGGCGAAGAAGAGGATCATGCAGGCCGCCATCGAGGCGCCCCAGACGGCGCGTGCCGCCCAGAGCAGCGTGTTGGCGTTGGCAGCATCGAAGGTCGGGGCGTCGCCGCCGCGGCGGATGAACCACGTGACCCCGCCGAACATCAGGACGCCCGTCGTCATCGCCAGGCGAATCAGCATCATCGGGTTCATGGCGCGTGATAGTGGGAGGAGTGCAGCTGACGGACTGCCTTCATGCTCAATTGGGGACGTGCGTGCGCGCTTCGCGGCGGTACACCGGCTTGCCGGCCACCCAGGTCGAGAGCACGTTGGTCTGGAGGACGAGTTCCGGGGCGATGCGCATGATGTCCTGGTCGAGCACGACGAAGTCGGCATACTTGCCGGCCTCGAGCGACCCGACCTCCTTCTCCATGAACGCCGACCAGGCGGCCCAGATCGTCATCGACTTGAGCGCCTCGTCGCGCGTCATGCGCTGCTCGGGGAACCAGCCGCCCACCGGCCAGTTGTTGTCGTCCTGCCGCGCGATCGACGCATGGAAGGAGATGAGCGGATTGGACTTCTCCACCGGGAGGTCGCTCCCGTTGGGGATGATGACGCCGCTGTTGAGGAGCGATCGCCAGGCGTACGCCCCGAGCAGGCGCTGCTGCCCCAGGCGATTGCCGGCCCAGTACATGTCGCTCGTCTGGTGCGAGGCCTGCATCGACGGGATCACCCCCAACTGCGCAAAGCGCGGAATGTCATCGGGGTGGATGATCTGCGCGTGCTCGATACGGAAGCGATGGTCTGCCGAGGGGACGGCGGAGAGGGCCGCCTCGAACTCGTTGAGCACGGTGCGGTTGGCACGGTCGCCGATGGCGTGCACGTTGAGCTGGAAGCCGCGACGGAGCGCCTCGGCGCCCACGCGGCGCACCGCGCCGGCCGGGGTGAGCGTCAAGCCGGTCGTCTTGGCGTCGTCGCTGTACGGTTCCAGGAGCGAGGCGCCGCGCGAGCCTAACGCGCCGTCGGCGACCATCTTGATCGCCTTGATCCAGAGATGCCCGTCGTAGAGCCCGGACTGCGGCCCGCGCCCGAAGTAGTAGGCCAGGTTGGCGCTGTCGCCGGCGATCATGACGTAGTTGCGCAGCGGGAACTTCCCTTCCTTCGCCAACGCCTCGAAGACGTCGATCGACTCCTTCCCCACGCCGGCGTCGTGCACGCTGGTGAGCCCCCAGCGGTTCAGCTCCTGCGTGGCGGCCGTCGCGGCGGCGCGCAGCTCGTCCGTCGAGGGCGGGGGGATGACCTTCTCCACGAGCGACATCGCCGCGTCGACCAGCACGCCGGTGGGGGCGCCGTTGGCGGCGCGCTCGATGCGGCCGCCGAACGGGTCCTTGCTGCTGGCGGTGATCGACGCGGCCTTCATCGCCGCGGCGTTGAGCAGGGCGGCGTGCCCGTCCACACGGAAGAGGAAGACCGGGTGCCCCGGAACGGCGGCACTCAACTTGTCGTGCGTGGGTAAGCGAGTGTCGGCCCAATCGTTCTGGTCCCACGCGACGCCCATGATCCACCGCCCCGCGGGCGTCCCCTTCGCTCGCTCGGCCACCCGGGCGATGATCTCGTCGTACGAAGTGGTGCCGCGCAGGTCGACCGTCTGCAATGCCTGCCCGAGTCCCATCAGGTGCACGTGCGCGTCGATCATCCCCGGGATGACGGTCTTGCCGTCCAGGTCGACGACCTGCGTGCTGCTCCCCTTCATCGCGGTGATGAGGCGCGCCGGCCCGGTGGCGACGATGCGCCCGCCGCGAATCGCCATGGCATCGACGACCGGGCGGTTCTGGTCGACCGTGTAGATGCGGGCGTTGGTGACGATGAGGTCGGGCGCCTGGGCGCGGACCGTGGGTGCAGCGACGCAGAGGGCGGCGGCGATCAGGTGCGAGCGCGTCATCGGATGACCATGGAATAGGCAAACGGGGGACGCGGGAATGCCGCGCCCTCGGGTGCAGGGAATGTGCGTGGTCCGGAGGGGAGGCGCTACGCCCGCTTGCGCCTTGCCACGAGGAACAGCGGCACGGCGATCATGACGAGGTACGCCGCCATCGCGAACGGCGAGTTGGCGCCTAACGCCCCCATCGCCTCTTCCATGTTGAAGGCGCCGTCGAACGGCTTGGCGGCGAGCGCGGCGAGGATGACCCCCATGATGGCACCGCCGGCGATGAGCCCGGACGAGAAGAGGACCCCAGGCCCGCTGTCGGCCTCCGGTCCCTCGCGCTCCTCGGGGCTCAGCTCGCGATCGATGAGCCAGCGAAGGACCCCGCCCATGAACATCGTGGCCGACGTCGAGATGGGGAGGTACGCGCCGACCGCGATGGGCAGCGACGGGAGGCCGAGGATTTCGAGGGCGATGGCGAGGAAGACGCGCGTCACGATCGTCGTCTTGGCGCCGTTGAGGAAGTGAATCATCCCGCCCACGAGGAGCGCGGAGGTCACGGCGCCGAAGACGAGGCCGATCTGCTGGCGCTTGGGGGTGGCGCCGACCAGGAAGCCGGACTTGAGATCCTGCGACGTCGCCGCCGCCACGGCGGCCGAGACGCAGACCACGCCGCCGATGGACAGGGCGAGGACGCGGTGCTCGATGCCGGTCCACCAGACGGCCAGGAAAAGGAGCGCCGTCATCAGCACGGTCGCCACCGTCATCGCCGAGTTCGGGTTCGAACTGGCGCCGATTGGCCCTACGACTGCGTCTCGCTCGCGCGGAGCGCCGGGGCGAGGCGCCGCGGGCGGAAGCGGCGCCAGGCCAGCGCGCCGATGGCGAGGAGCACGGCCACCGGGATGACGGTCCCTAACGAGGCGATGAAGGCGGCGACGAAGCGGACGAAGTTGCGCCACGCGTCCTTGAACGCCTCGCCGAGGATGTTCTCCCCCGGGGTGGGGCTCACGAGCGGGGCGCGCTCGTGCACGGTGACGGTGAGCGTGCTGGTGGCAACGCGCGTCTTGAGGTAACGCAGGCGCCCCTCATAGCGCTCGATCTCCTCACGCACACGGGCCAGCTCGCGCTCGACGTTCAGGACGTCCTCCAGCTTCCCCGCGCGAGTGGCCAGGAGCGTCACGAGGCGCTCCTCGAGTCGGCGCGCATTCGCGGTGCGGGCCGACAGGTCGACGAACTCCTCGCCGACGTCCTCGGCCGTGGAGTTGACCGTCTCGACCTTGCCGATGGGGCGCAGCCCGGCCAGCGCCTCGTCGTATCGCGCCGAGGGAACCTTGAGCTCGATGGTGGCACTGCGCACTTCGTAGGTGCCGGCCGAGAGCGAGGTGTTGCCGACCCATCCGCCTAACGCCGTGGCGATGCGCTGCACGGCGGCGATGGCGAGTTCGAGCGAGTCGACCTGCACCGAGGCGGTCCCGGTGCGGATGATCATCGACGTCGCCGACGCCGGTCCCCCCTGGGCGGCGGTGGCCTGGTCCAGCGTCGCCTGCGCCCCACCCTCGGCGGACACCTTCTCCGACGAGATTCCGCGCGCCGCGATCGCCTCGGGGGCGGCGACCATGTCCGCGGCAGGGGCGGGGCTCGCGAGGGACGACTCGCTGGGGAGGAGCGCCTGACGGCCCGAGGCACGGTCTCCGCAGGCGGCGACCAGGGCGGCCGCGACGAGTGAGAGCGGGATGAGGGAGCGAAGCGGGCGCGACATGGTGCGTCTCCAGGAGACTGAGAGGGATGCCCGGCGGGTGATCCGCCGGTCTGGAAGGGAGACGTCGCCCGACGCCGAACTTGCACATGCCGGGTGTCGCTCCCCCGAATCAGCACGCGGCACGGTGCGCGTTCTCGGCTCATGACCGCTCCCCCGACCGTCGCAACCGGGGTGGGTTAGCTTTCCCGCACTCCTTTCCCAGACGTCATGCGATTCCTGTCGCGCCGCGCCGCAGCCCCGCTCCTCGTTCCGTTCGCTTCGCTCGCACTGTCGGCGCCGGTCGCCGGCCAGCGGGGGGGCGCCAAGGCTGCCGACATCTCGGCGCCGGTGAGCGACCTACGGTACGAGGTGTCCTTCACCAGGGCGACGGCGGCCGAGCGGGTCCTCAAGGTCACGACGCGTTTCGCGGTCACCGGGCGGGAGCCCGTCTTGCTCTCGCTCCCGGCGTGGACCCCCGGGGCATACGAGCTGTCGTTCTTCGCCCGCCACGTCCACCAGTTTGCGGCCACCTCCGACGGCAAGCCGCTCACGTGGGACAAGCTCGACGCCGACACCTGGCGCATTGCACCTGCCGGCGCGAAGGCCGTGACGGTCACGTTCGACTATCGTGCCGACACGCTGGACAATGCGATGGCGTGGTCGCGCGACGACTTCGCCTTCTTCAACGGGACCAACCTCTTCCTCTATCCCGAGGGGCGTGACCCGGCGTTCGGCGCGACGGTGACCGTCACGACCGAGCCGACGTGGAAGGTGACGACCGGCATGCCGGCGGGCGGGGCGCGCAGCTACAGCGCGCGCAACTACCACGACCTGGTCGACATGCCCTTCTTCGTCGGGGCGTTCGATGTCGACTCGCAACAGGTGCAGGGCAAGTGGGTGCGCGTGGCCTCGTATCCCGAGGGGCAGCTGGCGCGCGACGAGCGTCGCACCTTCTGGGAGCAGGTGCAACGCATGTTCCCGCCGATGATCGACGCGATGGGGGGCGACGTGCCGTACGACACGTACACGATCCTCACCGTCTTCGACTCGTCGTCGCAGGGGGGGAGCGCGCTGGAGCATGCCAACTCGCACCTCGGCATCTACACGCCGTACATCATCGGCAACCCCGCATTTCCGTCCATCACGGCGCACGAGATCTTTCACCTGTGGAACGTGAAGCGGATGCGCCCGACCGACATGGTCCCGTACCGCTACGATCGGGCGCAGCCCACCACGTGGCTCTGGGTGAGCGAGGGGATCACCGACTACTACGCCGATCTCGCATTGGTGCGCGGCGGCGTCATCGACTCCACCGACTTTCTGGCGGTGACGACCGGGAAGATCGAGGAGGTCGCCGCGGCCCCCGCCGTCGCGCTCGAGGACGCGTCGCTCTCCACGTGGATGCACCCGACCGACGGGACCGGGTACCTCTACTATCCCAAGGGGTCGCTCGCCGGGCTGCTGCTCGACATCCTCATTCGCGACGCCAGCGACAACGCGGCCGGGCTCGATGACGTGATGCGCGAGGTGTACCAGAAGACGTACAAGACGGGGAAGGGGTTCACCGCCCAGGACTGGTGGGGGGCGGTGACGCGCGCCGCGAAGGGGAAGGGCTTCACCGACTTCAACGCGCGCTACATCGACGGCCGCGAGCCGTTCCCGTGGGGCACCACGTTGCCGCTGGCGGGGCTCAGGCTCAAGGTCGACACGCTGCGCGAGCCGCGCATCGGCGTACTCACGGCGATGGACTCCGCGGGGACGGCGGTGGTCGTCACTGAGCTGGAGCCGGGTGGCGCCGCCGAGGCCGCCGGGGTGAAGTCGGGGGACGAGTTGATCAGCGTGGGCGAGATCCCGGTGGCCGAGGGGTTCGGGACGAAGTTCCGCGCCCGGTACGGAAAGGCCGAAGGGCAGCAGATCCCGCTCAAGGTGAAGCGAGGCGGACGTGAACTCACGCTGACGATTGCGGTGCGCATGTCGATCAGCACGTCGCAGCGGATCATCTTCGATCCCTCGGCCTCGCCCAAGGCGCGGCGCGTGCGGCGCGGGCTCATGACAGGGAAGGTCGACCCGTAGCCTCCCGCGGCGCGACACGGCGGGGAAACGACGACGGGGGCGCCAGGTGGCGCCCCCGTCGTGCGTTGCATCTGTCGGGATCGGGCAGTTAGCTCGTCACCTTGGGGGCGACGTACTTGGTGATCCACCCCAGCACCTCGTTGTACCACAGGCGCGAGTTCTGCGGCTTGAGGATCCAGTGCCCTTCGTCGGGATAGACCAGGAAGCGCGACGGGACCCCCTGCCGCTGGAGCGCGGTGAAGAGCGATACGCCTTCGTAGTACGGGACGCGGAAGTCCTGCTCGCCATGGATCACGAGCATCGGGGTCTTCATGTCCTGCGCCGACAGGTGCGGCGACCAGCGGCGGTACTGCTCGTCCATCGCCTTCTTCTGCCAGAACGGGCCCCCAAACTCCCAGTCGGTGAACCAGATCTCCTCGGTGGCGCCGTACATGTTCTCGAGGTTGAAGATGCCGGCGTGCGAGACGAGCGCCTTGAAGCGATCGGTGTGCCCGGCGATCCAGTTGACCATGTAGCCGCCGTAGGAGCCACCGGCAGCCGCAACGCGGGACCCGTCCATCCACGGGTGCTTCATCAGCGCGGCGTCGAGCCCCTTCATGAGGTCGTCGTAGGCCTTGCCTCCCCAGTCCTTCGTCACGCCGTCGGTGAAGGCCTGCCCATAGCCCGTCGAGCCGCGCGGGTTGATGGCGACCACCGCGGCACCGATCGAGGCAAAGAGCTGGAAGCTCCAGCGCCCGCCCCAGTTGTCGAGCCACGCCCCCTGCGGGCCGCCGTGGATGAGGAAGACCACCGGGTACTTCCTGGCCGGGTCGAAGTTGGGGGGCTTCACGACGAAGCCGTGCACCGAATCGCCTAACGCACCGGCGAACCAGAAGTCCTCGGCCGGGTTGAGCGACAGCTGGGCGATGGCGGCGTCGTTTTCGTGCGTGAGCTGGCGCTCGCGCCCCACGGGTTCGCGCGACGGGATCTCGGCGCGCACCCAGACCTCGGCCGGCGTGTGCGCCGCATCGCGCAGCCAGGCCATCGTGCGCCCGTCGCGCGAGAGGGTGAAGCCGACGTTGTTGTTGGCGGTGATCTCGGCCGTGGGGGCGCCGATGGCGACGCCGCTCGCGCCGAGGGCGAAGCGGAAGAGCTTGTCGCGCCCGTGATCGCCGGTCCCGACGAACACGCTTCGACTGTCAGGGGTGAAGAAGTACGATTCGGCGTTGCGGTCCCACGCGGGGGCGGACTCGCGGGCGGTACGCGCGGCGCGGTCGTACAGGAAGAGTCGCCAGCGGTCGGCCTCGAAGCCGGCGCGCGCCTGTGAGGCGTACGCGATGAAGCGGCCGTCGGGCGAGTAGACCGGGTTCTGGTCGGCCCCCTTGTTGCTGGCGGTGATGACGGTCGGCGCGCCGCCGGTCACCGGCACTGTGTAGACGTTGACGTCGGTGGACCAGGCGTCCTCGCGTCCGGCATCCTTGGCGGTGTACGCCACTTCGCGTCCGTCCGGGGCGAAGGCATACGCTTCGCTGCCACCGAAGGGCGGGACCGGCACGTCATAGCGCGCCCCGGCGGTGAGGTCCTGCAGGGCGCTGCCGTCAGGCGCAACCACGAAGAGGTGCGAGCGCGCCCCCTCGTCCCAGCTCGTCCAGTGGCGATAGAGCAGCGTTTCGGCGACGCGCGCCTTGACCTTGCTTGCGTCCTTGGCCTTGTCGCGCGCCGCGTTGCACGCGTCGTCGCCGCAATCGGGGTAGACCGACGACGTGAAGGCGATGCGGTCGCCGGTGGGCGACCAGACCGGGCCCGATGCACCGCCGTTGAGCGTCGTCAGGCGGCGCGGCGCGCTCCCGTCGGCGGCGGCGACCCACAACTGCCCCTGGGCGATGTACGCCACGCGCGTCCCGTCGGGTGACCAGCGCGCCTCGGTGGCCGGCACCGAATCGTTGGGCCAGCGGCGCGGGGCCCCGCCCGCCACCGGGATCACGTAGGTCGCCGGGAGTCGACGGTTGGCCTCCACATCGGTGGTGCGCACGGCGTAGAGGACGCGCGCGCCATCCGGGGAGAGCTGGGGATCGGCAACGGCGCGCAGCCGAGCGTTGTCATCCCAGGTGATGGCGCGGCGTGCCTGGGCCTGCAGCGGGGTGCCGGCGAGCGGCGAACCGCCAACGAGCGCGGCCGCGGCCAGGACCGAGAGGAGAAGCGAAGGCGATCGCATGGCGAACTCGGTGTTCGGGTGAAACGACAGCTACATCTTCACGCACGCATTGGGGCGCTGGTATCGGGGAGCGGGGCGCGCGTTGTCGGACTTGTACCACTCGACCTTGGCCGCGTCGCGCGCCGGCGCGCCGCGATAGGACCCGCGCATCATCGCCTCGATCTCGTCGGCCTCGCGCGGGAGGCCGCAGCTCACCCACTCGACCCCCTCTTCCGTCACCACATAGTCGTCCTCGATGCGCACGCCGATGTCGGCGTACTTGCGCACCGTGGCCCCGATGGCCGCCACCAACTGCGCGTTGCGGGGCGTCTTCGGGAGGATGTCGAGTAGGTTGCCTCGCACGTAGATCCCCGGCTCGATCGTGAAGGCGCTCCCCGGGTTCACGATTCCCGTGTAGTAGTACTGGTCCGGGTCGTGCACCTCGAGGCCGATGCCGTGACCCAGCCCGTGCATGTAGTAGAGCCCCACCTGCGAGCACTGCCGCTGCTGCGTCCCCTCACCACAGTCGTACGTGGCGTCCGGTGACTCGATGAGCCCGAGTCGCGCGAGCCCGGCGGCGATCACGGCGCGCGCAGAGTCGCTCATCGTGCGCGCCGGCTTCCCCGGCTTGATGTTGCGCTCGGCGGCGGCCTGCGCGTCGCGCACGACCTGGTACACGGCCCGCTGCTCCGGCGTGAACGTCCCGCTCACCGGAAACGAGCGCGTGATGTCGGCGGCGTATCCCTGGTACTGCGCCGCCACGTCCATGACGATGATGTCGCCCGCCTTCACGAAGCGGTCGTCCTTGTTGTAGTGGAGCGTGGTGGAGTTCTCGCCGGAGCCGACGATCGAGGCGTAGGCTGGACGGTCGGCGCCGTTGCGGCGAAACATGTACTCCACCAGCGCCTGGATCTCGAACTCGTTCATCCCCGGCTCCACGGCGAGCATCGCCTCACGATGCGCGTCCATCGAGACGGCGACGGCCTTGCGAATGATCTCCAGCTCGGCCGCACTCTTGGTGCCGCGCAGTTTGGCGACCACGGTGTTGGCGCTGCCGATGGAGAGCGTGGGGCGCGCCGCCCGCAACTCGCGCACGAAGCGATCGTCGCCATTCAGCGTATCGCCTCCCTCCGACAGGTCGGCGAGGACGCGCAGCGTCGAGGCGCCGTCGAGTGCCGAGTCGAGCGCGGGCTGGAACTCGCCGATCGGTCGAGCGGCGAGGCCGGTGAGCTGACCCGCGAGTGTGGGGCCATTCCGCTTTCCACTCCACACTTCCTGTGCCGGGTTCTTCCCCTGCACGAAGAGCGTCCAGCGCGCCTCGCCGCCCTTGCGGGTCATGAGCAGCGTGGCGTCGGCCTCGCGATAGCCCGTGAGATAGAGAAAGCCGGGCGACTGGAAGAACGACATGTAGTCCTGCACCGGCGATACCGCGCCCCGCGCGACGAAGACGCCGTCGCCCAATTGCTCGGCGAGCGCGGCGCGGCGGGCGGCGTGTTCGGCGAGCGGGACCTGCGCCGCCAGCGGCAACGCGCACAGGGCCGCGAGCGAGAGGGCCGCGAGGAGGGGGGCGGGGCGTGACGCGAGTCGTCGCATGATGGGGGCAGGACGGGTGGGTTACTTCAACACGGCCTTGGCGATCGTCTGTAGCTGCATGTTGGACGTTCCTTCGTAGATCGTCCCGATCTTGGCGTCACGGTAGAACTTCTCGACCGGGTAATCCTTGGTGTAGCCGTACCCGCCGAGCAGCTCGACGCAGAGCGAGGTGGTGCGTTCGCACACCTGCGACGAGAAGAGCTTGGCCATGGCCCCTTCGCGGGCGATGTCGTGCCCGGCGTCCTTCAGGCGGGCGGCGTTGTACACCATGAGCCGCGCCGCCTCCACTTCAGTGGCCGCCTGCGCCACCTGGAACTGGATTCCTTGGAACTCGGCGAGTGCCTTGCCGAACTGACGGCGTTCCTTCAGGTAGGCAGTCGCTGCGGCGAGTGCTCCCTGCGCGACCCCGATCATCTGCGCCCCGATTCCGATGCGCCCGACGTTGAGCGTATCGATGGCGATCTTGTACCCCTGTCCCACCGTGCCGAGCACGTTGGCGTTGGGGACGCGGCAGTTGTCGAGCAGGAGTTCGACCGTGCTCGAGGCACGGATGCCGAGCTTGTCTTCCTTCTTGCCCACGGCAAAGCCAGGGAATTCGCGCTCGACGATGAAGGCGGTGATCCCCTTGTAGCCGGCGGTGGGGTTGGCATTGGCAAAGACGATGTAGATCCCGGCCTCGGCGCCGTTGGTGATCCACAGCTTGCGTCCGTTGAGGACCCAGTCGTCGCCGTCACGCTCCGCGCGCGTGGCGAGCGCGAAGGCGTCGGAGCCGGACCCTGCCTCGGAGAGCGCGTACGACCCGACGGTCCCCGCGGTGAGTCGCGTGAGGTACTCGGCCTTCTGCGCTTCGGTGCCGTAGGTGCGCAGCGGGTACTCGACCAGCGTGTTCTGCACGTCGACGAGGATTGCGGCCGACGCGTCGACCTTGCTCAGCTCCTCGACGGCCAGGGCGACCATCATCAGCGAGCCGCCGGCACCGCCGTGCGCTTCGTCGACTTCGATCCCCATGAGGCCGAGTTCGAAGACCTTGGCGATGATCGAGGAGTCGACCTTGCCGTTGCGCTCCATCTCCGCCACCAGGGGGCGGACTTCCTCGTCGGCAAAGGCGGCGACAGCGTCGCGAAACAGGAGCTCGTCTTCGGAGAACGTCGTAAGTGGGGCGGTCATGGGAGTGTTGCGGTCGAGTGGACGCGGCCGGGGCGGTTCGATGCTGCCATCGGGCCCCGATAATGTAGCGCGCGGAATCCCTGATACGACGGCGGGCGCCTCCCTGGGAAGGCGCCCGCTATCGGTGGCGTGGTCAGGCCAGGTGCGGCGATGCTACACGCCGTACTCGCCCGTCGCCGTTCCGGGGAGGGCCGCGACCACCGGCTCGTTCCACCCGGCCTCCTCGGTCGACTTCCGACGCACGCGCCACTTCTCGAGGGCGAGATAGAGCGTGGGGAGGACGAAGAGGGTGAGGATGGTGCTCGTGATCAGCCCGCCGATGACCACGCTGGCCAGCGGACGCTGCACCTCGCTCCCCGGGCTGTGCGAGAGCGCCATCGGGACGAAGCCCAGGCTCGCCACCAACGCGGTCATGAGCACCGGGCGCAAACGATCGGCAGCGCCGCGGCGCACCGCGAGACCGAGCGGGAGTCCGCCGGCACGCAGCGCGTTCATGTGCGAGACGAGCACGACGCCGTTGAGCACCGCGATGCCGAACAGCGCGATGAAGCCGATGCTGGCCGAGAGGTTGAGGTTGAGCCCGCGCAGCCAGAGCACCGCGATCCCGCCGACGAGGGCGAAGGGCACGTTGGTGAGGACGAGGAAGGACTGCGTGATGGAGCGGAACGAGGCGAAGAGCAGCAGGTAGATGAGGAGGAGCGCCGCCGGAACGACGATGGTGAGGCGCCCCATCGCCCGTTGCTGGTTCTCGTACTGCCCGCCCCACTCGAGGAAGGTCCCCGCAGGGAGTTGCACCTCGCGGGCGATGCGCGCGCGCACCTCCTGCACGAAGCTCCCCAGGTCACGCCCGCGCACGTTGCTGAGCACGAGCGCTCGCCGCTGCCCGTCCTCGTGGCCGATGAGTTCCGGCCCGGTCGTGGAGACGAGTTCCGCCACCGCCGTCAGGGGGACCATCGCACCGGACGGGGTGCGGATGGTGAGCTGCGACAACGCCGAGATGTCGTTGCGCTGCGCGTCGGGGTAGCGCACCACCATCCCGATGCGCCGCGGCCCGTCGACCAGTTCGCTCGCCACCTGCGACCCCATCGCCAGCTCCACCGGACGCTGCACATCGGCGACCGACAGCCCGTACTGCGCCAGGGCGTCGCGCTTGATGCGGATGGCGATCTGCCCCGACCCTTCGCTCACCTCGACGGCGGCGTCGGCGTTGCCAGGGATCGTGCTGATGATCGACAGCATCTGTGTTGCCAGGCGTTGGTTCTGCTCGATGTTGTTGCTGACGACCTTGATGCCGAGGTCCGTCTTGATCCCGCTCTCGGCCTCATCCAGTCGCATCTGCAGCGGCTGCGTGAACGAGATCTCGAGGCCGGGGATCACCGCGAGCACCGAGTCGAACACGGTGACCAGTCCGTCCTGGTCTTTCGCCGTCGTCCACTCGTCCTGCGGCTTGAGGATGACGTACATGTCCCCCTCGAACAGCCCCATCGCCTCGGTCGCCAGGTCTGGGCGCCCTTCCTTGGTCACCACCGTCACCACTTCGGGGAACTTCCGGACGATGCGCTCGGCCTGCTGCGACAGCCGGGTCGCCTCATCCAGCGAGATGGACGGGAGTCGGCGCGAGGTGATCAGGATCGATCCCTCGTTGAGCTTGGGCATGAACTCGGTCCCGATCCAGCCTAACGAGGCCACCGCGATGGCGACGAGCACGACCGACACGCCGACGATCTGGAAGCCGCGCGACAGGATCCACTCCAATCCATTCGCGTACTTCCGGTTGAGCGACTCGAAGAACGGGCTCGGCTTCTCCTCGTGATGGTGCAGGAGCCAGCCACTGATCGACGGAATGTAGGTGAGCGCAAGCAGGAGCGAGCCGAGCACCGCCGTCACCACCGTGAAGGCCATCGGCTTGAACATGCGCCCTTCCATCCCGTCGAGCGTGAAGATCGGGATGTAGACCGCGACGATGATGGCGATGCCGAACAGGATCGGGCGCCCCACCTCCACCGCGGCCGAGCGGAAGAGCGTGAACCGTTCGCCTTCCCGACCGTGCTCAAGGCGTCGCACGAAGTTCTCCACCATCACCACCGACGCGTCGACGATGAGGCCGAAGTCGAGCGCACCGAGGCTCATCAGGTTGGCCGAATAGCCGAAGAAGAACATCCCGCCAAAGGCGATGAGCATCGAGAGCGGGATCACGGAGGCGACGATGAGCGAGGCCCGCACGTTGCGCAGGAAGAGGAAGAGCACCGCGATGACGAGGAGCCCTCCCTCGATCAGGTTCTTCGCCAGCGTCCGCGTCGTGCGCCCCACCAGGTCGGTCTGGTCGTAGAACGGGGTGATCTCCACGTGGGCCGGAATCGCGGCGCGGATCTCCTCCATGCGCTCGCGCACCGCCTTGATCACGCGCCGGGAGTCGGCCCCCTTGAGCTTGAGCACCATCCCGCTCACGACTTCGCCGGCGCCGTCCTTCGTGACGGCCCCCTGCCGCGGGAGCGCACCGATCTTCACCTCGGCCACGTCGGCCACGCGCACCGGCATCCCGTTGGCGGAGGCAATCACGATCTGCTCGATGTCGCGCGCCCGGTCCACGCGCCCGAGGCCGCGCAGCGTGTAGCGCTCGCCCCCCGTCTCGAGGTAGGAGCCGCCGAACGACATGTTGTTGTCGGCGAGCGCCCGATGCACGTCATCGATCGTCAGGCGGCGCGCCGTCAGGCGCGTCGGGTCCACCTCGACCTGGATCTGCTCCGTGTACCCGCCCCACGTGTTCACCTCGGACACACCGGGCACGGTGCGCAGGCGCGGGCGGATGGTGTACTCCTGCAGCGTCTTGAGTTCGGTGAGCGAGAGCGAGTCGCTGGTGACCACGTACTGGTACAACTCGCCCATCGGCGTCGAGACGGGGCCTAACGTGGCCTCCACCCCCGCCGGCAACGATCCCTTCGCGTCGTTGAGCCGCTGCTGCACCAGCGTCCGCGCGAAGTAGATGTCCATCTTGTCGGGGAACGGGACCGTGATGAGCGACAGCCCGAACTTCGACACCGAGCGCACCTGGTCGGCCCCCTGGATCCCCATCAGCGAGGACTCCAGCGGATAGGTCACGAGGCGCTCCACATCCTCCGGCGCCATCCCCGGCGCGACGGTGATCACCTCGACGCGCGTCCCGGTGAGGTCGGGGAAGGCATCGAACGGGACGCGCATCAGCGCGAACAGCCCGAGCCCGACGATCGTCAGGACGCCACCGATGACAAACAGCCGGTTGCGGAGCGAAAACTCGATGAGCTTCTGCATGCTCAGCCTCCGCGCCGCTTCAGGATCTCCGCCTTGGCCACCGAGGCCCCGCCCACGATCACGACCGTGCCGGTGTCGACCCCGCTCAGGATCTCGGCCAGCGTCCCGGTGCGACGCCCCACGCGCACGCGGATCGCCTGCAGCTGCATGCCCTCGCCACGCGGCGCGGCGGCGATCACGACCGTATCCCCCTCGAATGACTGCACCGCACCCGACGGGACCACCGACACCAGCCCGGCCGCCGCCCCCGAGAGCTCTGCATTCGCGAACATCTCCGGCTTGAGGATCGAGCGCGTGTCCTTCACCGCGGCGTGCACCTCGACCGTGCGCGTCAGCGTATCGACCGATGGGAAGACGCGCGACACCGTCGCCTGGAAGCGCTCGCTGGGTGCCGCGCTCACCGTGAAGCTCACCGGGGCTCCCACGCGCGCCGCCGCCGAAGCCGCGTCGGGGACCTGCAGTACCAACGTGAGCGCCGTCGTGCGGCTGACGGTGACGAGCGGGGCACCCACCAGGACCACGTTGCCGGGTTGCACCTCGCGGGTGATCAACAGCCCGTCCAGCGGGGCCCGCACGAGCACCCAGTGCGGGTCGACCCCCGCCACCTCGGGGCCGTCGCCCAGCAGGTGCTCCAGGAACTCCTCGGCGCGCGCCAGCTCCGCGGCCGCACTCTCGCGCGTCGCCTCGGCGTCGGTGCGCATCCCGCGCAGCTTCTCGAGTTCCGCCAGCGACAGCGCCTTGAGCCCGTACAGCCGCTCGCCGCGATCTGAGGCGCTCCGCGCCACGCGCAGGTCCGAGTCGGCGCGCGTGAGGTCCGCCTTCGCGCGCGACAGCGCCGCGCGGGCGTCCATCATCTCGTGGCTGTGGATCGCCACCAGCAGCTGGCCCTTTCGGACGCGGTCGCCCGGCATCGCGTAGACCTTCACCACGCGCCCCTCGACGATCGAGCCGATCGGTTCCGTGCTCGCCTGGTCGAGCGTGAGGCGACCCGGCGCGCGCCAGGTGTCGCGCCACGCCGCGCGGGTGACCGCCCCCGTCGTGAAGCCGGCGATCTTGACCGACTCGGCCGACAGCAGCGCCGTGTCGGCGGGAGCCGACGTCGCCGCGTCGCCCGTGGCCGGGATGCTTGCCCCCTCGCCCTGGCCGGAACAGCCGACGGCGACGGCGAGGAGGACGGTTCGTGCGAAACGGGAACGCATCACGGCTTCTCCAGGAGCGGCGCCCCAAGGGCGCGATTGAGCTCGAGCGTGGCCAGGTGGATTTCCACCGTCCAGCGCAGGGCAGCGGCGCGCGATTCCGCGCGCGCGCGTTGGGCCTCGACCAGTTCCATCAGCGACAGGGCGCCCTCGCGGTACGCCCCCTCGGCGATCTGCGCGACTTCGGCGGCCCGCGCGTCGATCCCCGCAGTCCCCGCCTCCAGCGCCTCGCGCATCGCCGCCACACCGCGCAGCGCCGCGACCACCTCGCCACGCACGCGCAGTTCGGCATCCCGCAACTCGGCCTGCGCCACGAGCGATTCCCCCTTCGTGCGTTCGCGCAGCCCCTCGTTGCGGCTAAACAGCGGCAGCGGTACGATCACGCCGAGCACCTTGGTGGTGTAGCCGCTCGTCACCTTGTAGCCCGTCACGAGCTGCAGGTCGGGGACGATCCCCCGGCGCTCGGCGGCGGCCCGGTGCTCCGCCTCGCTCGCCGCATGGCGAAAGGCGGCCAGGTCGGGGCGCTGTGCCAGCGCGCGCGTCAGTGCGGTCGGCACATCGAGCGCCGTGACCGGGACCGTGGCCGTGGCGAGGCGCGCCAGCGGGGGGAGCGAATCCTCGGGGAGCCCGAGCACCCGGGCGAGATCGCTGCGCGAGCGCGCCGCCTCGATACGCGCCGTCGCTTCGGCGATGCGCGCGCGGTCGGCTTCGAGCCGCGTCCGAATCGCCGCCACCTCGGCCACCGCCCCCTCGCGGAAGCGCGTGGCGTCGAAGGTCGCGATGTTCTCGCGCGCCTGGCGCTCCTCGGTCGCCACTGCGAGCAGTTCGCTCCCGAGCGCCGCCCGCCAGTAGGCGCGCATCACGTCACCCTCGATCTGCCGAGCGACGGCGCTCGAATCGGCCCGCCCACGCGCGACCAGCTCGCCTCCTGCCGATCGCACCGCGAAGCGCCGTCCGGTCACGTCGAGCGGGATCTGCAGCGTGCCGAAGATGTCGGGCTGCAGCGGGCTGGTGAGGTTCTCCCGTCGCCACTCCAACGTCGGGTTGGGAAAGGCGCCGTCGTTGCGCGCGCGCCCCTGCGCCACCAGGCGGCGGGCGTGGGCCGTCACGGCGAGCGGGCCGCGGGCGCGGGCGATGGCCACGGCCTGGTGAACCGTGAGCGCGGCGTCTGTCCCGCGATCCTGCCCATGGAGGGGCAAGGCGGAGGCGAGCAGGACGCAGGTCGTGCCAAGGACGAGTCTCATGGCTCGCATCCTACTCCCGGGCAATGAACGGATTGTGAACGACGTTCAGACTTTCTAACCGGGAGGACAACGCTCGGCAGGGTCCGAGCGCTGGGCAGCGCCGTCGGGCCGCGCCGCCCGGGTAGGGCCGCGCGCCAGGGCCCCGGGGCGGGATCGGTTGATCGGGCCGGGATTACGGCTGTGGAAACCCGGCGCTGCCCCCGGTTCGTAGCCGCGAAGCGGAGAGGAGCGGGCTAGCGCTGCTCCAGCGAGCCGATGCTTCCGGCCGTGCGATGGACCGACGGCGCCTGCGACTGCCAGAGCACGGGTTGAAGGAACGCGCGGGCCGCACGCATCGCGGCCTCACCCCGGGCGTCGTTCGCCAGATCGCGTGCGCCCTCGGGGTCGGCCTCGAGATCGTAGACCTCGAAGTGCGTCGGCGTGCGCACCTGCTCGATGACCAGCTGGCCGCCCAGCACGACGCTCCGCCATCCACGGGTCGTGCTGGCGGGCGACTCGGGGGTCCACGTGCCGCTGGAGAACGAGGCGAGGATCGGGCTGACGGGGCGCGTGCTGCCGACGGCTGTGGTGTCCCAGTGATGCGACAGGGTGCGTCCGGGGAGCTCGGCCGACTTTGGTCCCATGGCCAGCACGGTCGCGGCGACGTCGCGCAGCGACACGAAGTCCCGAACGCGAAGTCCGGCCGGCGCGCGACCCGGAGCGCGGACCAGCAGGGGGACGTGCAGCAGCTGCGGATAGAGCGTGTTCGCGTGCTCCCACTTCTTGTGTTCCCCGAAGTGCTCGCCGTGATCGGACGTGACGATCACGACCGTCTCGTCGAGCACCCCGCGCGCCTTCAGGGAGTCGAGCAAGGCCCCGAGGTCGTGATCGAGTGAAGCGAGCGACTCCTCGTACGCGTGCAATTCGCCTTGCACCTGTGACGGTGTCATGGCGGCCTTGCCGAGCCGGAAGCCGAGCCCCCCGAGGCCGTACCGTGTCATCTCGTTGCGGCGAACCGAGTCGGGACCGAAGCGGCCGCGGAACGGCGCCGGTGGGGCATACACCTCGTGCGCGTCCATGTAGTTGACGACGGCGAAGAAGGGGCGCCGCGCGGTGCGCTGGTCGAGCCACTCCAGCAGCTCCGCGTTTGCAGCTGGGGCGCGTTTCCGGTTCACCGTATCGTATCGACCGAGCACTCGGCGGAGCCGCGGCCAATAGGCCAGCCGTCGGAGCACTGCGGAACTCACGAGCAGCTGGCGGGCGGAGATGCCGTAGTCCCGATACCGCTGGAATCCGCGCTCCAGCCTGACCTCGGTGGACATCATGTAGTTGGCCATGAAGGCGCCGGTCACGTAGCCGTGCCTCGACAGGACCTGGGCGAGCGTCGTCGTCGTGTCGTCGAGCGGGGTGAGCCAGTCGACGGTGAGCTCGTGCGGATAGCGACCCGTGAGCATGCTGGCATGCGACGGGACCGTCCACGGCGCGGTGGCGATCGCGCGTTCGAAGACCACGGCCGATTGGGCGAGGGAATCCAGGCGTGGGGTCGTCGGATCGCTCGCGCCATACAGGCTCATGCTCTGCGCGCGCACGGTGTCGAGGATGAGCAGCAGGACGTTCGGCGCGTCGCTCGGCGGTGCGGGGAGCGCCGCGATCGCCCGCGCTTCGCGCCCGCGCGGCACGAGGATCATCGTGGCGGCCAGCACCGCGACGGCGCCGCCCAGCGGGACCAACGTGCGGCGGGCGAGCCGGTCGAGCCCCTCGCCGTTCGTTAGGCGCCCCACCTGCGTGCCAACGCCGGCGGCCAGGATCAGCGCCGCCCACTGGCTGAGCTGCGGGAACAGCAGGGTGATCGACCAGGTCGCGAGGAAGGCCAGCGCCGTCGTCGCGAGCTGCAACGCCCGCGCCGGTGACCGGCGCTGGAGCGGATGGAGCGCGGTCGCCAGGACCGCGCCGACGACGAGAAACACCACCAGCCCGGCGAGCGGCGACATCCACGCGATGTGGGCGGGTGCGTAGATCCGCATCCGCCCGAACCACGTATGCTGGACCAGCGGCACGATCCCCTCGACCATTCCGGTCGCGAGCCCCAGCCACGCGGCGCGTACCACGACGCGGCGCGTCGTGGACAGGGATCGGTCACTCACGGGGGCCGCGGGCGGCATGGTGCGAGCGTCAGGTGGGGGCAGTTGACGGTCCGAAACCTGACACCCTAACGCGGCAGCTCAGTCCCGGTCAGGGACCCCGATCACAGTCGACGCTAAGGGTTCGCTAAACAGCGGCGCCAGCCGGGAAGCTCACGCGAAAGCGCGCCCCCCCCAGCACACTCTCGCCGACGGAGATGCGCGCGCCATGCTGATGCGCGATCCACTGCGCAATCGCCAGCCCCAAGCCGCTCCCCTCCGGGGCACGCTGCCGAGCGGCTTCGCCGCGAAAGAAGCGCTCGAATACGTGTTCGCGCTCCGTGGGGGGAATCCCGATCCCCGAATCGTCCACGTCGAGGATGGCGTGCCCCTTGTCGCTGCTCACGCGAACTTCGATGCGCCCGCCGCTCGGTGTGTAGTGCAGGGCGTTGTGCAGCAACACCCCCAGCATGCGCCCCGTCAGCCGCACATCGAGGCGCGCCGGGGCCTCGTCGAGCGCCGCGACCTCCAGCGTGATCCCCCGTCGCCTCGCCTCCGCGTGCCACGGCGACAGCGCATCGCTCACCACGTCGTCCAGATAGCACGGCTGCAGCACCGCATCCACGCTCCCGGCGTCGGCCCGGGCCAGCTGCATCAACTCGTCGACGAGCGACGAGGCATGTCGCAGGTCCTCGTGGATCCGTTCAACCGACTGCCGGTCGTCAGGCGACGGCGGGAGGGCGAGTCGCGTCTCGGACTCGCCCAGCATGCGAGCCATCGGCGTGCGCAATTCGTGCGCAGCATCGGCGAGGAATCGCCGCTGTTGCGCGAGCGCCGAGTCGAGCCGGTCGAGCAGGGCGTTGAAGCGTCGCCCCAACCGTCCCAGCTCATCGTGCTCGTCGGCGATGGGGAGTCGCCCGGTCGGCGAGGTCGCGTCGATCTGTTCGGCGGCGGCCGCCATCATCCCCACCGGGCGCAGCGCACGCCCGGTGACGAGCCACCCCGCCAACGCCGCCAGCGCCACCGCGAGCGGGAGGGCCACGAGCGTCGCCTGGTCGATCCGTCGCTGCGCCATCGCCAGGTCGGCCACGCTGACGCGCAGCCGCAACTTCCACCCCGGCGCGAGGGCCGGCTCCAGCGCGGCCACATACGTGCGCACCGGAGGGCGCGGCATGGCGCGCGCGCTCGGAAGCCGGGCCTGCGCGAAGTTCGACGAATCGGGGCGGAGGAACTCGAGCCCCATCCCGGCGAAGACCAGCTCGCCCGCGATGTGCAGCAGCGTGGCGTCGACCTGATGGTACTCCGACAGCTCGGCCCGGAAGAACGAGCGCACCAGGTCGATGTTGCGTTGGACGGCGTCTTCGTGCTGCACCGCGAGCGCGCGACGCGCGATGCCGCGCATCGCGATGACCGACAGGAGGAGGAGGACGAAGACGCTCCCCGCGTACCACGCCGTCATGCGACGGCGAATGCGGGGGTTAGGCCTCACCGGGCGCGTGCGTGTCGCGGTTCCCCGAGTCGATAGCCCGCCCCGCGAATCGTGTGCAGGAGCGGCGATTCGTTAGGGTCGTCGACCTTCTTTCGCAACCGGGCAATGTAGACGTCAATGACGTTGCTCGCGGGGTCGTAGTTGTCATCCCAGGCGTGGGCGCTGATCTTCTCGCGCGTCACCACCTCGCCAGCGTGACGCATGAGGTACTCGAGCACGGCGAACTCCTTGCTCGTCAGCGAAATCTGTCGCCCGTTACGTTCGGCCATGCGCGTCCCCGTGTCGAGGGCGAGCTGGTCGACCCGCAGCGTCGTGGGGACGACCACCGCCGGGCGGCGCAGGAGGGCGCGCACGCGTGCCTCCAACTCGGCCAGCACGTACGGCTTGACCACGTAGTCGTCGGCGCCGAGGTCGAGACCGGCAATCCGGTCCTCGACCGTGTCGCGCGCCGTGGCCATCAGGATGCGGATCGCCGACCCCGACGCCCGTAGACGGCGGCACACCTCCAGCCCGTCGATCCCCGGCAGGCGGATATCCAGCACCGCCACGTCGTATTCGTTCATCGCCGCGAGGCGCATGGCATCCTCGCCCGACGGCGCTACATCGACGGCAAAGCCGGTCTTTCGCAGGTACGTCGCGGCCGATTCGGCGATTCGTGTGTCGTCTTCAACGAACAGGAGTCGCATTCGGGATGTCCCGGGGCGGGGTGACTGTCGCGCGGCGAGACGATAGCTCACCGGTGCAGTAGATCCTAACCGGATTGAATGAACTCACGATGACTGCCCGGCGGTGAACCGGGCGAAACGGGGGCTCCCCGGGCTATTCGAGCACCCCCAGCGCCAGCGCGACCTTGCCGAACGGGGCCGAGACCTGCACCCCCTGGACCTCGCTCCGCACGAGGGCCAGCATCTCGCGCGCGATGGCGATCCCCTCGGCGACCGCGTGCTCCGCCGACTGCCGGTTGGCCACGCGCATCCGTTCGAGGATCTCGTCAGGCACCACGACACCGGGCACCTCGTTGGCCAGGAACTCGGCGTTGCGCAACGAGACCAGTGGCCAGATGCCGGCAACGATCGGGATGTGCGCCCCCCCGATCTCGCGCAGGAAGCGCTCGAGCTGGCGGGGGTCGAAGACCGGCTGCGTGATCGCGAACTCGGCGCCCGCTTCCACCTTGTAGTCGAAGCGTTCGCGCTCCACGGACGGGTCGATCGCCGCCGGGTTCACGCCGACGCCGATGGTGTAGCGTGTCGGGGCGCCGATCGGGTTGCCGCCGGGATCGAGCCCGCGATTGAGGTTGCGCACGAGGTTCGTGAGCCCGATCGAGTCGATGTCGAAGACCGCCGTTGCGTCGGGGTACGGCCCCATTTTTGGCGGGTCGCCCGTCACGAGCAGGAGGTTGTGCAGCCCCATGGCCGCCCCCCCCAGCAGGTCGGAGAGCATCCCCAGGAGGTTGCGGTCGCGGCAGGCATAGTGGCACACCGCCTCGATGCCGACCTGCTGCTCGATGAGGAGCGACGTCATCATCGCCCCCATCCGGCTCTGCGCGCGCGGCCCGTCGGGGACGTTCACCGCGTCTACTCCAGCCACCTTGAGCGCCCGCACGTCCTCGAGCATGCGCGTCGCATCCACGCCGCGCGGCGGCACGATCTCCACCGACGAGACGAACTCCCCGGAGACGAGCTTGCGTCCCCAGTTTGACCGGTCCGCCAGTGGTACTGGTGTCACCCCTGCATGCCGCACGACCCCGCGCTCGCCCCTCGCGAGCGCACTCCCGTCTCCCGTCTCCCGTCTCCCGTCTCGCGAAGAGCGAGGCACGAGCGGTCGAATCCCCTCCACCATCGCATGGATGTGCGCCGGCGTCGTGCCGCAACATCCGCCGATGACCTTGGCGCCGGCCTGCAGCAGGTGGCGCGCGTACGTCGCCATGTACTCGGGGCTCGCCATGTACATCTTGCGCCCCCCGACCTCGCGCGGCATGCCGGCGTTGGGCATCGCACTCAGCTTGCGACGCGTGACTGCGGCCATGCGTTCGATCGCCTCGAGGATGATCTGCGGCCCCACCGAGCAGTTGAGCCCGATCACGTCGGCGCCTAACGCATCAAGTGAGCGCGCCACGTCCTCCGGTGTCACGCCGAAGACCGTGACGCCCTCCACGTCCACCGTCATCTGGGCGATGAGCGGGAGGGCAGGGGCCACCGCGCGGGCGGCCAGCACCGCCTGCGTCACCTCGTCCAGGTCGGCGAAGGTCTCGAGGATGAGGCAGTCGACCCCGCCGTCGCGCAACGCCGCGATCTGCTCCTCGAACGCTGCGCGCGCCTCCTCCAGGCTCGTCGGGCCATACGGCTCGAGGCGCACGCCTAACGGGCCGACGGCGCCCGCGACCAGCGCCGCATCGCCCGCCGCCTCGCGCGCCACGCGCGCGGCGGCACCGTTGATCGATGCGACCTCTCGCTCCAGCCCGAAGTGCGCCAGCTTGAACCGGTTGGCGCCGAAGGAGTTCGTCTCCAGCACCTCGGCCCCCGCCTTCACGTACTCCTCGTGGACCCCGCGTACCAGGTCGGGCGCACGCAGCGAGAGTTCGTCGTAGCACTGGTTGATGAAGACGCCGCGCTGGTAGAGCATCGTCCCCATCGCGCCGTCGAAGACGATCACCGCATCCGGGTCCGTCAGGCGCGCCAGGAGTCGCTCGCGCGTGCGCGTGCCATTCGATACCACGGCGTCGGTCCCGATCGGGGCGCTCATGGTTGCACCGCCGTGGCCGGAGCCTCGGTGCGCTCGCTCCCTTCGCCCCGCACGGCGTAGTACTTCGCCTCGGGGTGATGGACGATCAGCGCCGCCGTGGATTGCTCGGGGATGAGCTGGCGTGCGCTGGTGAGCAGCATGCCTAACGCATCGGCCGGGAGGAGCCGAAAGACCGTGTCGTGGTCGTCCAGGTCCGGGCACGCCCCGTACCCCCACGAGTAGCGCTTCCCGCGCCCCGCCGGCACCCCCAGCTCGGCGCGAATCCGACGGTGCAGCCACTCGGCGGTCGCTTCTGCGGCCTCCACCGCCAGCCCATGTGAATAGAACGCCTCGCTGTATTCCCCCTTCGCCTGCAACGCCTCGAAGCGACGCGTCGCCTCGTCACCGACCGTCACCACCTGCAACCCGATCACGTCGACGTCCCCCGACTCCACCGACCGGAAGTAGTCCGCCAGGCACAACCGCTCCCGTCCCTCCTGGCGCGGGAAGTGGAAGCGCGCGATCTCGCGCAGCGACCCGCCGTCGGCGTCCCACGCGTCGGGGTCGTAGACGATGACGTCGTTCCCCTGCGACTGCACGGGGAAATAGCCGTAGGCCGCCTGCGGGACGAGCCACCCCTCGCGCACCGCCTCCTCCTTGAGGCGCGCCAGCGCGGG
>Ga0116177_10000647_pt1 | contig 25648 bp, 19 predicted proteins | sample AD_STIC10_MetaG_FD_89750 | JGI IMG/M metagenome (GOLD analysis project Ga0116177, IMG submission 89750) | Active sludge microbial communities of municipal wastewater-treating anaerobic digesters from USA - AD_STIC10_MetaG | ecosystem: Engineered > Bioreactor > Anaerobic > Digestate | place: USA... | reverse complement strand
CTGATCCTGCCGGCCGTCGGATTCTATTGTTTCAAAAAACTGGAAAAACAAATTATCGAGATGTGATGGATTCGCCTATTTTAAAGCTCAACCAAGTCGGAAAACGGTTCCAGGTGTATCAAGTCCAAAAGACTCTGTTCCGATTGAGCCAGAATCTCTTCCGGGGCAAACCGTTCAAGCGGGAATTGTGGGCCTTGAAAAATGTCTCTTTCGACGTCTTAGAAGGAGATAAAATCGCCGTCATCGGCCGGAACGGGGCGGGAAAAACGACTCTCTTCCGGATCGCCGTCGGCATTTATTCGCCGACGGAAGGGACGATCGAAAAACGGAAGCCCCTGATCCCGCTCTTCAAATACGGAATCGGGATCAATCCCCATCTTCCGGTCATCGACAACATTTATATTATCGGGGCCTTTTACGGTTTTTCCGTCAAGGAAATCCGGACGAAACTGCCCGAAATCCTGGCGTTTGCCGAATTGGAAGACTTCCCGTACATGCCGGTCAGGAATCTCTCGTCCGGGCAAGCCCAGCGCCTTAATTTTTCCGTCTTCATGCAAACCGACGATCCCTTTCTGGCTTTCGACGAAAGTCTTTCACTCGCGGACTTCCGATTTCAAAAAAAAACAGGACAGTATTTTAGAAGTCTGATGAGTTCAAACCGGACCGTTTTGATGGCCTCCCACAGCCTCGGGGCATTGCGTCAGTACTGCCGGAAAGCCGTTTGGCTGGAACAAGGTGAGATTGTCGAAATAGGAAACGCCGAGGAAATTATCAGCAAATACGAGAAATTTTGCACTGCGTCTCTTCCGGGATGAGGGAAAAAACGGCCTTTATTTTCTCCCGGACCCGGTCCGGAGTCCACTCCCGGGCTTTCGCCTTTCCGCCGGCGGAAAGGCATTCCCATAGCATCCGGTCTTGATACAGCCGGACGACTTCTGCCGCGAATTTTTCGGGATCATCCGCAATCAGCGCATGTCTTTCATGCGCAAGACCCATTCCTTCCGCCCCGACGGAAGTCGTCACGACCGGCAGTCCCGATGACATCGCCGTTCCGATTTTCCCTTTCATCCCGGCTCCATACCGCAACGGGCAGACAAAAACACGGCATCGATCCAAATGCCAGAACAGATCCGGAACATATCCCGTCACGATAATCCGATCCGTTCGCAACGCCTGAATTTCCCCGGGAGGATCATTCCCCACAATGTACAAACGGACATCGGAAAGCCGTTTTGCTATCAGAGGAAAAATACGGGAGCAAAAAAATTCCATGGCATCGACGTTCGGGGAATGCCAGAAATTACCGATAAACAGCAGGCCGGAAGTTTCCGCAAACCGCTTATCCCCATTCTCCGGCAGATGAATATTGGGAATCACGTCAATTTTGTCCGGCGAAATCCACTCGCCGATAAGTTCTTTTTCCCGCTCCGTCACCACCCAAACCCGGTCACATTGCCGGCACAAATCGATTTCCCTTTTTTTCTCTTCGATCGTCAGCAGCCTCAATTTCTCATCGAGTTTCACTTCCGCTTCCCGAAGTCTTCTTTGAAACTGAATATCCACCGTATCCGCAATTACAAACGTCGAGGGAGAAAAACGCCGGACAATCGGAAGATAATATTCAGCCAAAGACCAATAGCTTAAAATGGCATAGGCAAACGCGCGCTCTTCAAAGAATTTCCCATAAGCAATGGGATGAGCCCAATCCACGGGCATCCCGGCCGATTTCAAGGCTCCTTCGTCGTCCGTAAGAACTTCAACCCCGAGGTTTTCCAGAACGGGGCGGTAATATCCCTCAAAAACCCCTTCCCGGGCGATCAAAGTAATCTTGAACCCCATGTCCCTAAGCATCTGAAGGATCTGAAACAGCCGCAGAGAACCGGATGCCCGGTCAAACATCGGGAGCTGATGAAAAGCAACCAAAATTCTTTTCCCGGCCCCACGCTCAGAAGCCTTGAAAATATTCTCCGGCAGCGGGGGATACTGTCTTCCCAATATTTCTTTCCATTTCTCCGAAAACTTTCCCCGATTGATCTCCTGAAACCGTTTGATGCCGTGCTGCAGACTTCTTCCCGCCGTAGCGCCCTCATGATGAATCACGACGCTCTTGGGCTGATAATAAACCTGATATCCCCGCTTCCGGATCTCAAAACACAAGTCCGTGTCCTCATAATAAGCGGGAGCGTATCGGGTATCGAACCCTCCGATTACATCCCAAAGATTTTTCCGCACCATCAGAGCCGCCGCCGAACAATAATCCACTTTGCGCGTGAAATTGTATTTCGGGTCATCCGGAGAATCTCCGTTTCCGTAATTGCAGGCGCTCCCGTCCGAAAACACAATCCCGCCGGCCTCCTGCAATCTCCCGTCCGGATACACCAACTTGACACCGGCCGCCCCGCAATCTTTCCGCTGCCGCATGACTTCCAGCAGCGCGTCCAGCCAGCCGTCGCGAACCTCCGTATCATTGTTCAGGAATACGAGATATTTCCCCCTGGCTTTTTTCGCGGCGCGGTTGCAGGAGCTTACAAATCCCGTGTTTTTCCGGTTTCTCAAAATCTTCACGCCGCTCACGCGCGAAAGCATCCGGCGGGTTTCCCGGCCGGACCCATTGTCAGCCAAAATTACTTCCGCACACTGCTGATTCGTATGGCAGGCAACCGCACGCAAACACTGATAAGTCAGCTGCGGCTGATTGAACACCGGAATCATAATCGACACCGTCGGATCCGTCGCCGAGAGAAAGCTGAGCGGCTCCCATTTCCACCCGAAGAAATTTTTGATCCCCGTTATCCATCCGGATTGTTTGCGGCTTGCCCAAAAATTCTTCGCGCGGTCATGTCCCCACCGCAAAGGAGTCGTAATCCTCCACGACAGCGACCCCAGAAAATCCTTAATAATCGCATTTTTTTCTTTAACCGCTTCTTTTGACAGCATCACGCGCCGGTATCGATCCTGACTCACATACCAGTAAGTAACCAGCGTTTCCGTCAATTCGGTCCGCGGCAAAGACAGGAGGTTTTTCTCGAGAATATTCCGGTAAGCGGCCTCCCAGGCTTTCCGGTCGCAGGTGGTCGTCATCTGGGTTTCTTTTTCCCAAATGTTGTATTCCACGGTCAGCTTCCCCGTTCCGACGAAAGCAGTTCTGCGGGACAAACGAAAAAGGAGGTCCCAGTCGTCAAAAATGCCGAGTTGTTCATCAAACCCTCCGATCTCTTCAAACAACCGGCGGGAAATCATAAGGCTCATAATGGGAATATAATTTTCGTAGTCAAAGCGACGGGCATCAAACGGCTCATTGTAGGGAAACAGCTCCCGGCTCTTCGCCGCCTCCCCTTCCGGAGAAAAAGGCCTGCTTCGGAGAAAAGTCCGGCACCCCGCATAGGCGACCAGCGCGCGGTTTTTCCGGATACACTCCTCAAGAGAGGCAAGATGCTCCGGGAGATAATTGTCGTCGTCATCCAGGAAGCTGATAAACCGCCCTTCGGCCTGCCGGACCCCGTAATTTCCCGCCGCGGGGCAGCCGATGCTTTTCTCCAGTTGAAACAGCCGGATACTCAGTCCCGGGAACCCGTCGGTAATCCGGCGGACATCTTCTCCCCCGTCGTTTACGACAATCACCTCATCCGGCTTCCGTCTCTGCGCGGCAAGGCTTCTCAGCGCCCGCGGAAGAAACTGGGGCCTGTTTTTGGTTCTGACAATCACCGAAATTTTAAGAGAAAACTGATCCTGCATCCGGTCTCCCATCTTAAAAACATAAACCGCGAAAGCTTGAATTGTCGCCTAATCGGATGAATAGTATAATTCATCTCCGGATGAAACCAAGTGTTTTGACTTCGTTTCAGGTTTTCAAGGAGCAAAAACCCGGCCGTTTATGAACGAAAGAAAAGAATCCCGTCCCGGACCCGATACGGGCAGAAAAAGGGTCTCGGTCATTCTCCTCACAAAAAATGCGGAAACCGGACTTCCGACTCTTTTAGATTCCCTCCAAGAACAAGAAACGGTTCTCCCGGCGGAAATATTAATCCTGGACTCCGATTCCCGAGACCGGACCCCGGAAATCGCCCATAACCGCGGGATCTCATTCCATCGTATTCTTCCGGAAGATTTCAGCCATTCCCGCACGCGAAATTTCGGGGTTTCACTCGCAAAAAGCGATTATATTGTCTTTATCACCCAGGACGCGGCTCCGGAAAATCGCTTTTGGCTTGCCGAGCTCATTAAACCGTTCGGGGACTGCGCCAATCTGGCCGCGACCTACAGCCGCCAGATCCCGAAAACCGGATGCAATCCTCCCGAAAAACGGTCCATCGGAATCGGAGCGCCCGAACAGGACGAACTGCGCAAAATTCACAACTCAGCGGATAAAAATGGCCGCATCGATCTCTGGCGGCTCATTCGCTTTTCGAATGTCAGCGCCTGCTACCGGACCGATCTGCTCCGCCAATACCCTTTCGACGAGCGTCTCTCCATGGTGGAAGACCAGGAATGGTGCAGAAGGATTCTCGAACAGGGATTCAAAATCCGATATTGCGCAAAATCGGTCGTCAGGCATTCGCATCACTTTGGGATCCGGCAATGTTACCGGCGGGCGTTTGAATACGGGGTCTCATACCGGAAATTCATGCGAGATCTCCCTCCGAAGAAGCTTTCCTTTATCCGCTCGGCCCTCTGGGAAAGTCTTCAAGACGCGCTTTATATCCTCCGGGACTCCCTGCCGCTTTCCGGTAAAATCTCCTGGATGGCAAAATCCCCCCTTTGGCGATTCTCCGAAAGCTACGGTTTTTACCGCGGATGGCATCATGGCTAGCATCTCGATCATTATCCGCTGTAAAAACGAAGACTGCCGGCTGGACAAAACCCTGGAAAAAATTTTCTCCCAAAAAACCGGGTGCGCGTTCGAAGTCATTGCCGTTGATTCGGGTTCAACGGACCGCACGCTCCCGATCCTGCAGAAACACAAAATCAGGACTCTGCAAATTAGGCCGGAAGAATTCTCCTACGGCCGAGCCCTAAACTATGGCATCGCACACGCGCAGGGAGATATCATCTGCAATCTCTCGGTTCATTGCCTTCCGGCAGATCATAACTGGCTTGAGAAACTGATCCTTCCCATTCTCGCCGGAACCGCCCATGCGTCTTTCGGCCGCCAAATCCCATCCGCCGGCGGAAATCTCTTGGAGGAAATTCATCTGGCGAAATTATTTCCGCCCGCCGGGCCGATCCCGCCCCCGCTTCCCTTTTCAAACGCCCATTGCGCTTTTCTCAGACAAATGTGGGAAACCCTCAAATTCGACGAAGAACTCCCCCGCCTCGAAGACCGTCTCTGGTACCTGCTCTTGAAGGACCGCTATCATTTCGCGTATTGCCCGGAAGCCGTCGTGACGCATTCCCATCCGCTGTCCCGGAAGGCAATCGAAACCATTTCATTCCGGGACGGGCGGGCGAAAAAAATGATATTTGAAAAATACGGCCTGGATTTACTGGAAACGGCCGGCACAACGTTTTCCTCAAAGGCGGGATATGTTCTCAAAGATTTCAAGGAAACCCTGATTGAATTGCGAAACCGAAAAAGCGCGCTTCCGGAGGCAGCGAAGCTGCTTTCTCTTAAGACCCTGGGCTATCTTTCGTTTCGCAAAGGATACCGCTCTCCCGGATAGCGGAAGACTGACCGACCCGTCCCTCACCCGAATTCCATTCCCGAAAAACTTCTTTCAGGGGAGGCCTCGAAATAAACGAATCGCGGGAGGTACACCGGGCGATTTGAATGTCGGAGGCGACCGGACTCAATTTCTCTTTCCAAAAGTTCAGAACGCTCTCTGGATACTCTCCCGCAAGAAGAATTTTCGGGTCAGGACTGAATTTTAGATATTTTTTGATCCGGGCATTAAAAACGGAAAAATCAAAGGCGTTCGGTTTCTCAAAACCGGCGCGGGACGGGGCAAATCTCCAGAAAGCCATTCCGAACAGGCGGGGATGCCAACTCCAGACAGCCGTTCCCCTTAAAACAGACAACCCGGCCTGGCACCAAGACACAAATCCTCCCGCCGAAAGATTGACATGCAGAACAGGAATGCCGGCTTCGGCGATATCCCGCAAATCCCGGTAAAACAAGTTTGCCGGCTCCAGATAAGATTCGCCGATAAAAATAACGCAGCGGTCGTCCGAAGCGGCGGTTCCGGAAAGATATTTTCTTATATGCTTCCGCATTCTTTTCGCATATCCCCATTCCCGGAGAAAAGAGTTTAAAAAAGCGCCCGGACCTCGAAGATCTCCGCAATCGGAAGTATCCCGGAATATTTCAGGTCCCTTTCCGCTCGGCAAAAATCTCTTAAGAAAACGAAGTGCCAATTCCGCCAGAGTCAAAGGCATCCAATAGTATCTTCGGAAAGTCAGTTCGGGATGTCTCTGAAAAACCTCGTAATCCAGCTCCCCCAAACGCATGCTTCTCCGACAAGCCGATAAAAGACCTTTCCGAGAGTCAAGGGAAACCGTTCCGCCCCGTCCCAAAATCGCCACTTTCCAGAAATGATCCCGCTGCAGTCTGGCCGTCATGTCAATATCCAAAAGCCAGGATTCTCTTTCCTCAAAGCCTCCGGCCTGAATCAGCGCCTCCCGACGGTACAGAATGTTCGGAACATCTCCCCGATAAGCCCCTCCGACATCCGAAACGGAGCGTCTCCGATCGTCCTTCTCACCCATCGTAAGATTCCCGCCGGGCGTCTGACGAATATATTCTCCGGCAACGGCACCGACCCTCCGGTCTTCCGAGAAAGGCGCAAGCATTTCGCCAAGCCATGCGCGGCCGACAACACTGCCTCCCTCCACAAAAGCCATAAGCCCGCTCCGGCTTTCATGAAGTATGCGATTCCTGGAAGACCAAACCGCTTCTTCCCGAAAGAATCTTGCTTCGGGAAACATCTGCCGCAGCGAAGTAAAATCCTCGAACGGTTTAACGCAGACGACCGAAATATCCAAGCGCTCCTTCGGATAATCCAACGCCCGAAAGCTCTCAAGCGTTTTCCGGATATCCGGGCAAGAATGCGCCGCCAGGACAACAATCGAAATACCGGCAGAATCCCGGTCCGCCCGGATTTCCCGCCTCGTGTCATCCAGCGCCTGCCCCATCCGGAAACACTTCCCGCTCGAATCAAGCCGCCGCCCCAAAACACTCCCGTCCACAAACCAGCGAAGCCCCCGTTCCCAAGCCCATCGCGCGATTCTGAATTCCACGGCGGCAGGGTCGGCTTGGTATTCGGGTTCCAGGGGAAGTTCGTGAAAAACCCGCGCGCCCGTCAACAGGGCATGAAGCCCGGTGGCATAAACCCGCCGCGGCATCTTGGTTGCCGGCACAAAATAATATCCCCGGTCAGGGTTTCCCTGTACCGCACGCCACGCAACGAGGCTGTCCCGCATTTTTGAAACAACCCGGCCGGAATAAAAATCGGCCCGGGCCTTCCTTTTCCCCTCCGAAAGTTTCCGATAGGCATCGGGAAAAAGACAAACCCCGCCTTCAAGAAAGAGAATTTCCCTTCCGGAAACATGCAGACGGATCCGTTCCAGTGCCGATGCCGTCCAATCTCCTCTCGCGCGACTTTGAGGAACACCGATCTTGAGATAATCCGAACTGTTCGCCCTCAGATACGCATCCTCCGGTGACGAAGCCGTCCCGTCGGCGAAAATAATCTGGGTCCTTTCCGGGAGGGAAAGCATTTTCAGATTCTCCAGACAACGTTTCAGGGCGAAATTCTTTTCCGGAATAAAAACGACCACGGTAAGATCGTGCGTAAGATATTTTTCGCGGATCTCCCAGCACCGGCTCCCGAGCGTATTTAAATCTTTCGCGATTTCCCGGGACTGATTTCTTTCGTGGATACGGTAAAAAGCAAGCGTCTCGTTGACCACAGCCGCTTTCCATCCCCTGCGGATGATTTCAAGCGAATGATCCCAATCTTCCGCGAAAGTCCCCTGCCGGACCGAACGCAGGCCGTACGGGCGTTCCTCTCCGCACCAGGCTTCCCGCCTCAAGAGAACGGTGGAATGCAGAAAATTCCATTTCCAAAGCTGATACGAATGAAACGGAATCATCCGATAATCCCGCGCCCCGAACCATTCGGAACCCTTTTCCCTGACGAAGCCGACTCCGCAATGGACCAGCCCCACCCGACTATCCGCCCGCAACGGACCGATCATCGCTTCATGATAGCGGGGAGCCAGCCAGTCATCCGCGTCCACGCAAACGAGAAAATCTCCGGAACAGTTTCTGACCCCCCAATTCCGGGCTTCCATTTCCTGACAAAAATTGACCCGCTCATACCGGACCGAATTCCGGTAACGGCTCTGCCAAATGCGACAGGTGTCGTCCTCCGAAGCATCGTCCACCAGGATGATTTCATGGAAAGGAAGCGTCTGATTGAGCAGGCTGTCAAGACATTGAGGCAGAAAGCAGCCGTAATTATGGCAGGTCACAATCGCGCTGGTCTTAAATTTCATTTTCAGTTTTCCGGAAAAGGGAGAACCATTTTCACAGATCCGATTCCTTCCCGGCCAAATTCAGCAAACGCCCGCGGCGCAAATCCCGCACATGCCCCAGTTGAATCGCGTGTCCGTCGGGTTCCAGGTGAGCGCAGCGAACCGATCCCTCCGCAAACCAGCGCAAACCCCGCTGAAACGCCCAATACCCCGCGTTCAGGTCGCATCCCCAGAAAGGAAGTCCCTCCGACTGAACGCAAACCGGCATTTCCCGGAACCATTTCGAATCCAAAAGAAGGAATCCGAATCCCGTCGCAAATACCCGCTTAGGCTTTCGGATCAAAGGGACAAACCAAATCCCGCGTTCGGGTTTTCCCTCCCGGACCCGCCAGGCCTGATATTCGGTCAGGCGGCGGGAAAGAATCGCGCCCGAAACGATATCCGCCCGCTTTGACAAAGCGCATCTCTCAAGCCGGGCCAGCGCATCCGGCGGGGGGATCACGTCATGTTCCCAAATCAGAAGTCTTCTGCCCCGGACATGCGGTTTTGCGAAATGATAAAGTTTCGCGCAATGGCGGGGAACTTTCATGTAGTCTTCGGCTAAAGACCAGTCAATATCTTCGAGCCGGAGTTTGCCGGGAAAACGAAAGACTTCCCCTCCCGTCCCTTTCAGTGCCCCGTAAAAATTCGGATCATCGCTGTTGTCGATAAAAAGCAGCTGAACCCGTCCGGGTTTCCGCAATCGCCGCAAAGCATCCCAATAGGGCCTGAAAAGCGGGGATTCGCCCGAAAAAAGCGTTAAGATCGTCAGATCGTCGGGATGGTCCGTCAAAGCGGAATCCTTCGCATTTCGCTCATGCCTCCGCGCAAACCGGCTTCAGCCCGGTAAATTCGGCGCGCTTTCCGAAAAAAAGATTCCGGAGAAAAATATAGCCCAGAAATTTTACCGCTTCAAACGGTCTCAAAACCAATTCTTTTCCCAACGCGTACCGCCTCCGGTTCCTGACTGATTCTAAAAACGAAATCGCCCGTTTCAATCGCCTTGCATTTTTACCGTTACCCCTCTTCTGGTCCTCTGCCCCAAAAAACGTCAAGGACAAGGATTCGTAATAGCGTTTCAGAAAAAAGAACAGCCGTCCCAGGGAAATTCTCGTCACGGGTCCGTAACAGGCGCTCGCGCGGTGAATCCTCCAAAACACCGGCTTTTCGGGAATAAAATAGGCAAGACCGGCAAGACTGATGTGTCCCAGAATCCACCAATCATAATTTTTCTCCGTCTTGCCGGGCAAAGGCACGGTTCGGAGCAAGTCCCGCCGGGTCATAAAATTCGAAAAAGTCGCGGCCGGATTCCGGCGCAACAAACTCGGAAGCAGGTCAAACGGAACGCGGGCGGGAACGCCCCTCCGGGCCAAGGCTTCGTAAAATCGCCAATATATCGATCCCGGAAGATCTCCAAACGGCCGATAGCCCGAGTAAACAATGCCGACTTCCGGATGCCGGCCGAGCACGGCGACTTTTTCCGTCAAATTAGATTCCTGCCAATAATCATCCGCGTCCAGGAAAGCGATCAGGCCGCCTTTTGACTTTGAAAAAGCAAGTTGAAGACTTTCGACGATCCCCAAATGCGCGTGACCGGAATGACTAAAGACGTGAATGCGGTCCGGACAAGCCGACTGATATCCCAAAAGCCGCTCCCAAGAATCGTCCCGGGATCCGTCGTCAACCACGATCAGCTCGAAATTCCGGTAAGTCTGATCCAGAACGGATTGAACGGCTCGGGAAACAAAACGGCCGTAATTATAGCTCAGCATCAGAACGCTGACGCTTGAATCAAGGCGATTTTCTTTATCCATAGCGGAATATCCAGAAAAAATCATTCGCGGAACCCGAAATCCAAAAAATATCTCGCACCCGGGGAAATTCCCTTCCCGTCAACGGCCGGCCGCCGAACGGGCTTTCTCCCGCTTCGCGCGTAGCATTTTCGATCCGGGATCGACGGCAAGCGCTTCCTCAAAGCAGCGGGCGGCTTCTTCAAAATCCCCGTCTTGCATAGAAATCTCGCCGGCCGTTTCATACGCCCCGGCATTTCCCTTCTTCAACGCCAAGGCCTCGTCAAAAAAAGACATCCCTTTTCGGGGGTCCCGTTTCCATTGCAAAAGCATGCGATACAGCAAATCCAGATCCGGCGCCGCCGGATAATAACGCCTGAACCCGTCCGCGATTCTCTTCGCCGATCCGGTCTGCCCCGATAGCGTATAAAGATTGTATAAATTCACGTAAGGATAGGGAAAAGCGTCCGGGTGTTTCCGGATCAATTCCTCGTAAAAACCGAATGCCTTTCGGAAATCTTTCCGGCTTTCATAAAAACCCGCCAATTTAAAATTGGCCTGAAAACTGTCCGGTTCATAATTCAGAACCCTTCCCCATAACCGCCCGCTATCCCGCCAGCTTTCGATCTGTTCCCGGCTAATCGGAACCAGCAGAAAGATTACCGCGATTAGAAAAATCGAAGATAGAGTTTTCCACTTCTTTCCGATCAGGACTCCCAACGCAATGACGCCCAATAGAGGCAAGTATAAATGCCGATCCCCGACGGGAACGGGGAAAAAAGTGATCACCGGAGCCAGAAAGGCCAGAAACCAAAATATCCAGAACCCAAATTCTTTGCGTTTAATGATGCCGTAAACCAACACGATTCCAAATAGAAGAAGAATGACTCCAAACGCAATTCCTCCCAGGTCTCCCAGCGGAAGAGAGATTTTTTCGGGATACAAAATCCGAAGTCCAAGCGGGCAAAAAATATGTTTCAGGTACAAAAAACATTTTCCTGCCTGGTCAAAGCAAACTGAAAAAACCTTCCCCTCGGCCAAGACCCGGAGTACCCGCGGATAAAGTCTGAGCGTCAGGACGGAAGCGAACCCTACAACCGCAGTTCCCAAGACATAAATAACCTTCTTTCTCTTCGAAAAAGAAGCAGAGTAAAAATAATCATAGGCGGCAAATATCGCCAGTCCGCTCACCGCCGTAATCTTTGACAAGAGGGCGAGTAAAAACAAGACGCAAACCGCTGCATACGGGAGTGTTTTTTTCTCTCCTTTCCGCCGCAAATGCGTGAAACAAAGAAAAGACATTAGAAAAAACAGCGCGTAAAGAAGATTCTTTCGCTCGGAAATCCAGGCTACCGATTCAACCTGAACGGGATGGATCCCAAACAACAGCGCTCCCCAAAAAGCAAACCAATGATTCCTGAAGAAAAACTTCAAAACTAAAAATACAAGCAAGACATTCGCAACGTGAAGCCAAAGATTAGTCCGGTGATACCGGGCGGGCTCATTACCCGAGAAATGATACTCCAGGGCATAGGTCATTATTGGAATGGGGATATACAATCCGACACAAGGCTCCGTAAACCAGGATCGTATATCCTGAAGGTGAAAAGACCGGATGGAATTGTTGCGAAAGACATGGAGATCATCATCCCAATTCACAAATTCAAAATCTCTGACCGGACAATAGAGAGAAAACACCAAAATCCCGAGCAGGCACAAAGCAAGCCCCGTCAGCCAAAAGTTTTTCACGCAATCCGGCAACCGCCGCATCAAACCATTCCTCCCACAAGTACTATTTCGAAATTCCCGTATAATCTACCACAAACCGAACGAAAAATCGCCCCACGGACGCCTGGCTTCCTCCCAATCCTTCTCACGGCAAATTCCGCGGCTTCAATGCCTTGCATCCGCCATCCTGAGCACTCCCTAAAGCAAGCCGGACAATCCGCCGATAAATGAAGGACACCCTATTATGTCGGAAAGAGAGTCTTAAAAATGCTATTTTATATCTTATCCGGAATCCTAGCGATCCTGATCGTTCTCCGAGCCCTAAAAACGCGCTCCTTCAACGAAAAAAGCTATCTATATCTTTACCTGGTTCTCTACGGAAGCCTGTTTGGGGACCGATTTTTCCTCATTAAAGACGGGCCTTCCTGGCATGAAAGTTTCCTGGAAATTCTTTTCATATTCGGAATTTTATGGTTCTCTGTCGAATGGGCGTGGAAAAGTTTTTCACAATGGCGTACCCAAACCCGCCCGCTCCGGGAACTAAAAAAAAGACAGGGCCCCTTTCACGAAATCGTAACGGCCTCAAAATTGATCTCGCAGGCAAAAATGGGAGCGCTCATCATCTTGGAACGCGCGACATCCCTTGAACCGTGGTGTCAAAAAGGCATTCGTCTCGACGCAAAACTTTCGCAGGAGCTGCTGTTCTCGGTTTTCACGCCTCCCGGCGCCCTGCATGACGGTGCCGCAATCATCCGGAACGCCTGCATCTCAGCCTGCGGAGTCATCGTTCCCCTGACCAAATCTCCCCGCTTCCCGAAAGAATTGGGGACCCGGCACCGGGCGGCGGTCGGATTCAGCGAAACCTGCGATGCGCTATGCCTTGTCGTATCGGAAGAAACGGGTTGTTTCTCGCTGGCAGACCGGGGGACACTTTTTTACGATATCCCCTTTGAAAAGCTGGCGGAATTTCTGGAACAAGCCCTTCGGTTCCGGCTGGATAAAAATCAGCCTTCAGTCCGGACGTTGGAAGTTTAAAGCCACTATTTCTTAAAAATAAAAAAGACGGCGCCGGTCATCAAAAAAAATCCGACCAAATAATTCCACTTCAATCCTTCCCGGAGATAAAAAACCGAAAAGACGCAGAAAACAATAAGGGTAATCACTTCCTGAATCGTCTTTAGCTGGGCCGCCGAAAACTGGCAATGGCCGAAACGATTGGCGGGAACTTGAAAGCAATATTCGACAAATGCAATCAGCCAGCTCACCACAATCGCCTGCCAAAGCGGAACGCTCTTGTATCGCAAGTGCCCATACCAGGCAAACGTCATGAAAACATTGGATACCGTCAATAAGGCGATCGTTCTCATGCTTGATCTTATTTTAAAACCGCTTCAACGGTCATTGCGAACCCGAATAAAATGAAAATCCCCGCCGAAACCCATTGAATCATCCGTTCCGGCAGTTTTCTCCCGGCAACCACACCCACCACAATCGCAATCCCGTCCGCCATAACCATTCCCAGAGTGGAACCGATCCAAACCGCCCAAAACGAATGGTATTCCGCCGCCAGAGAAATGGTTGCCAACTGCGTCTTATCGCCGAGCTCGGCAAGAAAAAAAGCCAACGCAACTGTCATCACCGGGCCCGTTCTTCGGATGTTTGAGATCTTCCCTTCATCGCAGGTATCGCCTTTTAAAGTCCAAATCCCGAAGCCAATAAAAGAAATCCCGATTAAAATTTTGAGGTAGTAAAAAGGAATCAAAACGCTGGTTTTCTCGCCGATTATCACGGAAAAAAGGTGAACCGCCAAAGTAGCGATAAAAACACCGGCCAAGACTTTCAAAGGTTTATAGCGGGTCGCGAAAGACAAAGCAATCAGCTGAGTCTTATCGCCCATTTCCGCCAGCGCGATAAAAAACAAAGAAGCCCAAAATTCCAGCATGATTATTCTCCCGCCGCGCTTACTCGGCGCGTGCAAGCCATCGAATCAAAGAAGAAACAAGTCCGACATAAAAACTTCCAAGCTCAACATGCATATTCCGGCATACGGGCAATTTAACCCTGCGCGGCCCCCAATCCACAAGTCCCCCGCACCAATGCGGAGCCAGATCCGTTGCCAGCGCGACGATCCGCTTCCCGGGATCCCGGTCGATCACCAGCAGGGGATATTCCCGCTTGTCCAGCTTTAAAGCGCCGCGGCCCTGACCCGGAACAATCCTTGAGGCGCTCAATAAAAGCTGTCCTTGAGATTTGACGCAAACGGCATTCAGCCCGCAAATCGCGGGCGGATTCCGGAAAGAAACGGAGCAAAACAGCGGATGACGATTTTTCAGACCGATCAACGCTCCTCCGGGAAAATTCACCCGGTCGTCGCCCAAACGGCAGGAAACAGGCAGAATCTCTTCGATGATCGAATTTTTCCAGCCCGCATAAGGCCCCGAGAAAGAACCCCACCCGCCCACCATGGCCAGTCCGGTCCCATCTTTTATCTGCGCGTGAATGATTTTTTCCGAGGCTAACGGCATTCGTCTTTTCGAAAAATCACTCAGGACGATCGCATCAAATCTTTTCTTCAGAAAACGCGGGTTTAAAATTTCGGAAGGAGAAATATGCAGAAAATCCGCTCGGACCGCTTTGAGAATTCCCAAAAGATAATTGGCAGGCCCTCCGACCGGACTGTCTCCCGCATAAAGAACCCGAAACCGTTTCATTCAAACTCGCCTAAACATTGAACCGGAAAAGCATCGTGTCCCCGTCCTGGACAACATATTCTTTCCCTTCGATCCGGAGCAGTCCCTTTTCCTTCACCACCGCAGCCGACTTCAGGCGGACGAGATCCTCGCAATTCATCACCTCGGCCCGGATAAAGCCCCGTTCGAAATCCGAATGAATCACGCCGGCCGCTTCCGGGGCTTTGGTCCCCCGCCGGATCGTCCAAGCACGGACTTCCTTTTCACCGGCAGTGAGAAACGTAATCAGATCCAGCAATTTGTAAGCGGCACGAATCAAACTAAAAAGACCGGGTTCTTCCAATCCCAAAGATTTCAAATATTCAATCTGCTCCGCATCCGAAAGGTCGACAAGTTCGGCCTCTACTTTGCCGGAAATAACGACCACACCGGACCCTTCTTTTTGGGCCCATTCCCGTACCGCTTGGACCAGGGATCCTCCCGCCGGAAGATCCGATTCCGTGACATTGGCGCAATACAAAACCGGTTTAATCGTCAGAAAAGATAAATCCCGCAAGGCCTTCTTCTCATCTTCCGAAAGACCAAGGCGTCGAAGGGCAACGCCTTCTTCAAGCGCTTTTTTTACTTTCTCGTAAAGCGGCATTTTCTCTTTGGATTCTTTATCTCCGGTGCGCGCCAGCTTTTCCGCCTTTTCGTGCCGTTTCGAAATCGTATCGAGGTCCTTTAGGCAGAGTTCGGTATCAATCACCTCAATGTCCCGGATGGGATCCACGTTGCCGGACACATGAATCACGTCCGGATCCTCGAAGCAGCGGACGACATGGAGGACCGCTTCCACTTCTTTGATATGCGTTAAAAACTGGTTGCCAAGGCCTTCCCCTTTGGACGCACCTTTTACCAAACCCGCGATATCGTAGAATTCGATCGTCGTCGGCGTCGTTTTCTGAGGGTGATAAAGCTCGGTCAGTTCCTCAAGGCGCTTGTCCGGAACGGGGACAATTCCGACATTCGGATCGATCGTACAAAAAGGGTAGTTTGAAGCGGGAACTTTCGCTCTGGTCAAAGCGTTGAAAATCGTGGATTTTCCCACATTCGGCAAACCGACAATTCCACATCGGATGGACATGACTCAATTCTCCTTCAAGAAAAAACGCCCACCGCCAATCGATCCAGCTGTTTCCCGGAACGTCCCGGCCGTGGGCGTATTTCGGTAAATCAAATATTTTTAAGTCTTTTTAAGTTTTTACCGCTTCTTTTTCGATTTTTGGATCCCGCAGAAGCAGAAAAATAAGAAAAACCGTTACCGCCAATGAACCCAATCCCACGATCCGGGAATGTTCGTACTTGATCACCAGCGGGATCGCAAGAAGCGCCACCATGTTCATCACTTTGATGAGAGGATTCAATGCCGGACCGGCCGTGTCTTTCAGGGGATCCCCGACCGTGTCTCCCGTCACGGAAGCTTTATGCGCATCCGATCCTTTCCCTCCCATATTTCCGTCTTCGATGAATTTCTTGGCGTTATCCCAGGCCCCTCCCGCATTGGCCATAAACACCGCCAGCAGCTGGCCGGAAAGAATCATTCCGGCGAGAAATCCTCCCAGGGCCTCTTTCCCGAGCAGAAACCCGACCAAAAGCGGCGAGAGAATCGCAAGAAGCCCCGGCCGGATCAATTCCTTCTGCGCGGCGGCCGTGCAAATCGACACGACCTTGGCATAATCCGGAAGTTTCTTCCCTTCCCAGATCAATTTATCCTTCAGCTGTTCGCGCACTTCTTTAACGATCAGGAAAGCCGCCCTCCCTACCGCCTTGATACTGAGCGAACTGAAAAGAAACGGGATTGAGCCTCCGATCAAAAGCCCAATGAAAACATTCGGCCCCGAAACCGACAACGCGGAAGCGATCTGATCAAAAGTCTGCCGTGTGATAGCGCTGATATCCGTGATATAAGCGTTGAAAAGAGAGATTGCCGCGACCACGGCCGAACCGATCGCGATCCCTTTCGTGATGGCTTTCGTCGTATTCCCCACCGCGTCCAGATCCGCAAGTATTTGCCGCGCGTCTTTGTTTAAATGAGCCATTTCCCCGATACCGTTTGCGTTATCCGCAACCGGGCCGAACACATCCATGGAAATATTGTTCCCCGTCAGCGTCAGCATTCCGATCCCGCACATCGCCACGCCGTAAGCGACAAAGGTCGGATTCGTCCCCTGATAAATGAAAGCGGAGATGAGGATCGAAATGCAAATGACGAGAATCGCCCATACCGTACTTTCCAATCCTACAGCAAATCCCGTAATAATATTCGTCGCGTGCCCCGTCTGGCAGGATTCGGCGATATCTTGAACCGGTTTCTTGGAAGGATCCGTAAAATATTCCGTCAGACGATTCACCGTGATAGCAAGCAGAATTCCGACCATGGTCGTCCAAACCGGGCGCATATCCAATCCGGCAATCCCGAGACCGCACCAGAACGGAAGCTGCTCTTTGCCCTCAAATTTCAGATAGAAGAGCCCCACAAGCGTAAACCCTATGATCGAGATAATGGCCGAAAGGATAAACCCGATATTAATGGCCTTCATCGCGTCCCGCACTTCTTCTTTTGCCTTCACCGCGTACGTCCCGATAATGGAACTGAGCACTCCGATTGCGCGGACCAGCAACGGGAAAATAACGCCTTTGTGCCCGAAAGAGGCCCAGCCCAGAATCATGGCCGAGACAATCGTAACTTCATAGGACTCAAAAATGTCCGCGGCCATTCCCGCGCAGTCCCCGACGTTGTCGCCGACATTGTCAGCGATGGTCGCGGCATTCCGGGGATCGTCCTCGGGAATATTTTTCTCGATTTTCCCGACAAGATCCGCCCCGACATCCGCCGCCTTGGTATAGATGCCTCCGCCCACCCGCATGAACAGAGCCAGCAGGGTCCCTCCAAAACCAAAACCGAGAAGCACTTCGTAGGCCTTTTCGCCGTAAATCATAAAAATCAGAGTCCCTCCGAAAAGGCCGAGCCCGTCCGTCAGCATTCCTGTAATCGTCCCCGTGCGGTACGCAATCTTCAGCGCGTCCCCGAAACTCCGCCGGTTCGCGGCCGCCGCCACCCGGACATTCCCCCTCACCGCGAGATTCATCCCGACGAACCCGACCGTCGCGGAAAAAACCGACCCCATCAGAAACGCGCAGGCCCGGCCGATCGCGATATGTTTCTCCCCGGCCGTAAAATAGAGCGCCGCGGTAATCAAAAGGATGAGAAACAGGATGGTTTTGAACTGCCGGTACAGATAGGCGTTCGCTCCCAAGCGGATCGATCCGCTGATTTTCTGCATCTCGGCGGTTCCGGTATCTTCCCGGAGCACCTGAGCCATCAGCATCACCGCATAAAGCAGACCCGCGACCGCCGTCCCCATGACAGTCCACAGAGCAATAATTTCTCCGTGTGAAAATTGTGTAAAAACAGCCATTTGCTTCCTCCTTTTGAATTAGAGCCCTAGAGAAAAAATCTCCCCAAAACGGTTAACTGCCCGCTTGCTATGCGCATAGGATACCTTGTTAGGTATTATCGGCGGGTATTTCGAAAAGATAAGTTAGGAAAAGACGAAAAAAAAGTCAACTACAATCAATGGCGTTACATGTCTCCCATCGGAAAAGCGTCCCCGTAGCTGGCTTCGCGGGGATGTTCTTTGGCATACCGCTCGGAAAACTCCTTGAACGTTTCTTCCCCTTGATAATCCCCGGTTCGGGAACACGCATCCACGGCCGATTCGATCCGGTTGAGAGTGAAAATTCGGGGATCCGCATTGTAGGCTTTCAAAAAATTACCGCAGGCATCCTGATAATACGGCAGACGGGATTCATAGGCAACTTTCTTCAGGCGCAACTCATGGGCTTTGGTATACGCATTTTCGGCTTTCCACATGTAGATATTGGCAACCCAGGAGCGGTTTGAACACCCCTGAGACAAAAATAGCAATACGAAAATCACGCAAAGCGCATTTACGAGTGTCCGGCCGGAAGGTTTCATCGGATTGAAGCTCATGAAGCCAGTTTCTGCTTGAATTCACGCCACGGAAAGCGAGTGCCCGGACATTCGGTATTGGCACCCGGCACGTCACGATGGCCCAAAACATTCTTGTTGGGGATATGGTAATAACTCTGGAGGGTCTTGACCAGAAACACCAAAGAATCCATCTGCTTTTCCGAAGGCAGGTCCTGGCTGAAATTCCCGACCAAAGAAATTCCGATCCCCCGTTCGTTCATATTGCTCGCCTTCGTATGCGCGCCGACCTCCTGCTTGACCCAGCGGGGGCCTACTTCGATTTGCCCGTCGAATTTTTCAACCGTTCCGTTATCGATCAGGAAATGATAGCCCAACCCGTTCCAAAACCCGCGGTCGTGATGCATGCTGTCAATCGTCCGGGCATTTCCGAAATCGGATGCCGTGTGGTGAACGATAATATGCGTCCAGCGCCGGTTCGGGTACAGCGTAATCACCGCCCGGGGACCCAAAGTTTCGGGGATCAGAAGTTTCTGACCATTTTTCAATTGATTCGGATTGTTCAGGTGATTGGCCTGTAAAATCGCATCCGCGTCAACTCCGTAGGTTTTACTGATCCGCCAAAGTGTTTCGGAAGGACCGACTTCATGATAAATGTCATGCGGCATCACGTTGGAAGGATTAGCAATAACGGAAGTAGGCCCCGCCCCGGGCGTAAAGAAAGGGCTTATTTGCGAACTCCTCGCGCAACCCGCTACAAAAGAAATAACGAGAAAAAGGCGCAAATAAGATGTATTTCGTTTTATATAATCCCGCAATAAGAGAAACATCCTCTATCCCCGCATCCCGGCTTCAATCATAGAAAACCTCCGCCGGAAAATCAATTCGTCCAATATAACGCCACTTTTTTCCGTTTTCTTTAATCCCCTTTTTGGGCTTAGCCGTGAAGTGATTTTTTGATTTCAGGATCCTTTCTCAGAGACGCATCCAATCGAACCGCTTTTTTTGCGGCTTTCCTGGCATCCGTTTTTCGCCCCAGAGTTTCGTAAACCGACGCCAAATGGACCTGCGGAAAAGGGTCTTCCGGAAATTGTTTGGCCATCGCTTCATAAATTTGAGCGGCCTGAGCGGGCAACCCTCCCTTTTCAAAAACATGCCCCAATTGCATATACCCTTGCTTTTCATGGGGATAGCGGTTAATCAGAAGATTCAACATCACCAGCCTTTGAGGGATATCCCCCATCTGAACGGCAATGTCCACCATCCGGCTCAACGCATGAAAATCGTTCTTTCTCAACGCAAGCACCTGATCATAAATCTTAAGTGCCGGGGCATACTGCCGGGCATCGTATAAAGTATCCGCTAATCCTGATAGGTAAACGCTATTCTCCGGGTCAATCCGAACCGCCGCCCCCATTTCAGCAAGCGCATTCGGAAATATTTCTCTCCTCCGGAATGTCAGGCCGAGATAATAATGCGCTTCCGCCGACTCGGAATTCGAAAGCACCGCTTTGGAAAGGACCGTCGCCGCCTCCTCGTCATTGCCCTCTTCATAATCCAGAATCCCAGAGGCTTCGAGATATCCCGCGTTTTCGGGCGCAATCACTTCCGAAACATTTAACGCCGAACGGGCATCCTGATACATCCTTTTGGCCGTATAGCCACGGGCGATTTCATTGTAAAAATGTTCGTTCTGAGGAATGGGCGGTTCCAGGCCGACTATATTGGGAAAAACAAGTCTCCTGCCTGATTCCAAAAAAAGGAAATTAGGTCTCAGCGTATTTTGATAAAGGTACTTGGGGGCGGAGAATTCAAGATACGGGAAATTATCCCGGTTCAGCCGGGCGCCTTCGCCCAAACGGCGAAGCGAGAAATCATCCAGCCAAAAACCCGAGAAAACACCTTCGGGGGCCGGGATCCCGTACGGAGCAAAATCTTTCTTAACGCCGAATTCGTCAAAAGCACGCCGGAAATAATTGAAATCGATTTCACGGCCCTCTTCGTTTCCCCCGATCAGCATCAAATCAGGATAATACGAAGTCCACAAACTGACGTCTTTAAAAACGGCACAAAACGTCCGGATAATCATGCGAAGATCTTCCGTCGACATGCTGTAGGCGTGAAGCCATTGGCACACCACTCCGCCCGGTTTCAGGCGTTCGCTCATTGTTTTGTAATGCTCATACGAAAAGAGGTTCGCGACTCCCGCAATCCAGGGGTTGGACGGCTCGGAAATGATCACATCGTAGCGGTCCGGGCTGACGAGGAGATAATTCCGGCCGTCATTGACGATCAACCGAACCCGGGGATCCTCGAGGACCCCGCGATTCAAATCGGAGAAAAATTTCCTTGCCGCGTCAATGACCGCCTCTTCCAATTCGACGCAATCAATCCGCCGAACGGGATAAGAAGCGACCGCGGCGGCCGTCGAGCCGCTCCCCAGCCCGATAATCAGCACCTCTTCCGCCCGGGGATTGAGCAGCATGGGAAGATGCCCCAGAAAAAACTGCGTGAACGCGTCGTTGCTCGAGGCATCCACTTTCCCGTTCACCGAAAGGGACACATTGTCCCGGACCCGGTTCACGCTGACCGTCGAGCTGGCCCCTTCCTTATAAAACAAAAGCTCCCGGCCTTCGATCTTCCGGAAAAAATCTTTTTGACTCAACCGGACAAGATCGAAGGGTTTGACCGCCGCATCGCTCGCGATCACGGTCCGGTTCCACGGCTCGACCGCGAATCCGCTTCGGACGACGAAAAAAAGCAGTATCCCGGCCGTCACCAGTCTTTTGAATGAAAAGTTTTCGCGTCGAAAGAAAAAAACGGCCAGTCCGACTCCGGCGTTAAGTGCCGATGCCGCGATCAGGGTATTCTGAATCCCGATGGAAGGAATAATCCAAAAACCGGTCAGTGCCGACCCGAAAATCGTGCCGATCGTATTTGAAAAATAAGCGGTGCCGACTTCCTTTCCCAATGAATCGTTCCGCTGAAAGACATGGATAAAACAGGCAAACAACGCGCCGATACAAATCGTGGGCGGCAGCATCACCAGCCCGCAGAGAAGAAATTTCCCGAATTCAATGATTCCTATCGTGCCCTTGCTCCAGCCGTAAATTTTCACAAAATAATACGGAAGCACATCAAAAAAATTGATCCCGATCAGGGCCAGAAGAGCAGTCAGCATCTCAAGCGCCACAAACGTCATGAAATCCACCTTCAGGTGCCGCGAAACCAGACTGAACCCATAGCTCCCGATTGCGATCCCGACGAGAAACGTCATCAGCATCAGGGAGAAAGCGTAAACGGAACTCCCGAGGATAATCGCGAGAACCCGGGTCCAACCCACTTCGTACATCATGGACGCCGCGCCCGAGACTCCGAATAGAAACAGAAGCGCGAAAGAAATCCATGCCGGCCGGGACGGCATGCCGGCCGGGGACTCTCCGGAGAGGCGTTCCCGATCCCCCTCCTCGTTCATGCCGGGCATCATTCGCAAAAACACGAAACAAGCCAGAAAGATCAGAAGATTGAAAAGCCCCGTCAAAAGCACGCTCTGCCAGACTCCAAGCGCGTAGAGGAGAAAAAACCCGCTCAAAAACACTCCCAGAATCGCTCCCGCCGTATTCAAAGCGTACAAAAGCCCGATCGATCGCCCGGTCTCCCGCCGATCCCGGATGAAAAATTTCGAAATCACCGGCAAAGTCCCGCCCATCAGAAACGTGGGAATGAAAAGCGCGATAAACGCAAGTCCGAATTTAAAAAGGCTCGCGGTGAAAAAAGAGGGTTCGAACAAACGGTAGAAGCCGATATGAATCCCTTCGATCCATTTCCAAAGAAACGGCGTCAGGCAGGCGTAAAGCCCGATCCCCCCCTCCAAAAGCCCGTAGAAGCGGACGGGATCACCTCCCAAATCGATCTTCCTCCCGAAAAAAAACGCTCCGATTCCCAACCCCGCCATAAAACCGGCCAGAACGGTCGCCGTCGCATAGGTCGTGTTCCCGAAAATCAGCCCCATCACGCGAAGCCATGCGATTTCATAAATCAATCCGCAGGCCCCGGAAATAAAAAAACAGGTCAGAAGGGTTCCCCGAATCTTCCGGCCTCCGCCGCTCATAAAATTCATCTTGCCTCCAGATGCTTTTCTACCGCTTGTAACGCCCCATAACAGCCCGACCCCGGCCCGGCAGTACAACCCAAACAATGTTCCCCGGTCCGAACCGGCCGGCCTTCGATTGTTTCCGCATGCGTATTGAAAACCGCCAAGGGATCGTCCCCTTCCAAGCCTTTCCCCAATGCCTGATTGAAATCGCAATCATACAACCGGCCGTCCCATCCCGCGCAAACCGTGCTGCGGCACATCACCCTGTCCAGATTGGCCGGATTAAAATGCCTCTCGAGAAGATCCATATAGCACTCGTATTGATTCAAAACCTGAAGGCGCTTCGCATAACGGGTAATCGGCATGTTGGTCATGACATAAAGTCGATTGAAAAAAATCCCGAAATCACGCCGGAGCGAATCCTTGTATTCCGCCTCTAAAAAATCCTGCGGCGGCGGAAGGCAAGCCGACAACGGGTTGTACACCAGATGAAGGAGAAGTTCCCCTCCCTCCTCCCCGTAACCCAGCCGGTTCAGGCGCCGGATCATTTCAACCGACACGTCAAAAGCGCCGTGCCCCCGCTGGCGATCGGCAACTTTGGAAGCGTGAAAAGGAAGCGAAGCCACGATCTCGACTTCGTTCGAAGCGAGAAACTCGGCAAGGTCTTCCATCCCGGGCTCTATCAGCACCGTGAGATTGCAGCGATCGATCACCCGCATCCCCCGGCGTTTCGCTTCGTGGACCAAAAAACGGAAATTGGGATTCAATTCGGGCGCCCCGCCCGTCAAATCGACGCGTGAGACCTTCGACCCGTCCAGGAAATTCAGGATCGCTTCCGCGGTCTCGGGAGACATGTTTTCAGAAAGCTCCCGAGGGCTAGCTTCCGCGTAGCAATGATTGCAGGCCATATTGCAAAATTTCCCCAGATTGACCTGCAGAGTATTCAACCGCCGTTTATGCAGAGAACCGCCGTACTCCGAAAGTTTTTTTTGAAACCGGTCCTCCGGCAAGGGGGAAGCCGAATCGAAATCATTCTTCATTTTTCATTCAGCGCCCATTCATATTCCAGCCACTTGATCTTCGCCCGCTCCGGAATCTCATCCCGGACGCCTTCCGGAGCATATTTCCGGACAAAGGCCAGTATCCCGTTTTCTCCCCCGAACTCTTCCCGGTGCCATTCAAAAATACGGGACAGGAAAATTTTATCGCCCGAAGGGGCCCTCTCAAAATTTTGGGGTTCTTTTAAAAATCGGCGGCATTGTTCGTCAAGGGTCGTGCTCAACACATCCGGCAGATAGGGAAGATTCCGCAGGCGGGGTGAAGACATGGAGGCATCCGTCAGTGCGAAATAAATTCTTGGGTCTTTGAACTCTCTCGCCAGGATATCCTGCCTGATTTCGTCCAAGCTGTATTGCCGACCGAACACTTTAGCCAATTTCTGTTTCCAGACATTCGGAATTTGCTGAATGCTGTTCTTCGGGTATTTAAACCTTCTCCAATCCAGTCGCTTCACAAACGGATAATAGTCCGAAACGACACGAAGCACGGTCGCGTTGTACACATTAATCCAAAACGCCGTCTTTTCCCGGTCCCGCCACGAATCGTACTCCTCTTTTGAAAGTGCATTGGCGCTTTCAAGAAATCCGTCCAAATCTCCCGGAGATTTTTTCAACCTTTTGTAATTGACCAATCCCTCAACGGTATATTTCCCCAGGACTGTTCCCAAACGGGAATACTGATGATCGAACGCCTGCGCGAGACCCGGCCTCCACCCGGACAGTAAAAAAAGAACCGTCAAAGCAAGCCCGCTTTTTAAAGCCCACCCCCAAGCATTTTCCCGACTTCTAAAATCGCCTTTTCCCATTCTGTGTCTCCGCCTCTGAACAAACATTTCAAAACCGGAACTCCGCAATTCCGGCCTCCGGGAATGAATGGACTCCCGGGGTATTTTATGAGAGAATTCCCGCCATTTATCCGTATTCTATTTCATGGACACAAACGACCCGTTAATAATAGCAAAAGACCTCTGCAAAACCTACGGTAAAATTACCGCGCTCGACCGGCTCAGCTTCAGCCTCAAGCGGGGCGAAATCCTGGGTCTACTCGGCCCCAACGGGGCCGGGAAAACGACCGCCATTCACATCACCCTGGGGGTACTCACCGCGACTTCGGGAGAAATTTCCGTCATGGGGGCACATCCCCTGAAACACCGGACTCAAATCTCCCCGAGATTCAATTTTTCATCCGCCTACACCAATCTTCCGCCCAATCTTAAGGTTATCGAAAACCTGATGCTCTTCGCCCGTCTTTATACCATTTCGGATCCCAAAAAGAAAATCCGCACCCTCCTCGAAATCTTCGAAATCCCCCATCTGGAAAATCGCTTGACCGGACTTTTGTCTTCGGGAGAAAGAACGAGGGTCAATCTCGTTAAAAGCCTGCTGAACGATCCGGAGCTATTGGTCCTGGACGAACCGACCGCCAGTCTCGATCCCGACATCTCCGATAAAGTCCGGAGCATCCTCAAAACCATCCAACTCAAAAACCGCATCGGGATTCTTTACACTTCGCACAACATGTTCGAAATCGAGACCCTGTGCGAAAGAATCATCTTCATCAACAAAGGGCAGACCATCGCCGAAGGCACTTCGGAGAAAATCCAAAAACTCTTCGCGTCGGATTCTCTGGAGCAGGCGTTTATCAAAATCGTCAGGGGCGGGGATCTCGTTTCGGAGGAAACCCCATGAGCCAATCTCTTCGCCGCATCTGGGCCATGTTTCTCCGTTTCCTCTATCTCCACAAGCGCAGTTCGGCGAGGCTGCTCGAAATCATCCTCTGG
>Ga0116177_10000633_pt1 | contig 25940 bp, 19 predicted proteins | sample AD_STIC10_MetaG_FD_89750 | JGI IMG/M metagenome (GOLD analysis project Ga0116177, IMG submission 89750) | Active sludge microbial communities of municipal wastewater-treating anaerobic digesters from USA - AD_STIC10_MetaG | ecosystem: Engineered > Bioreactor > Anaerobic > Digestate | place: USA... | reverse complement strand
GCCGGTCGAAGGCGGCGGTCTCTTTGGCTCCGCCGACAGCCAGGCCGACGGAATAATCGCCGAAGAATTCATCGCCCAGGTCATAACCCGGGCCGGCAAACGAATGCATCGAATTCAGGGGATTCCCATAGCCGAACATCGCGAAGGCAAGACCATTCCCGACCCCCGCTCCGCCCAGGAACGACGGATCGACCGGCTCGGGCCCATCGACCTCGGTGACGAACCGGCTTATCCGTGAAAAGACCGACGGAACCTGGTCGTATATTCCACCGGCAAGCGAAAGCGGCTGCGGCCCATGCCAGTAATGAATGTCCGGCGCCACGCCATCGTCGCCGGCAACGTCGGCCGTTCCATCGGACGGGATGTCGGACGGGATATCGCCGGGGACGTCGGCCTGGATATCGCCAGCGATGTCGGCGCCAGCGTCGTCAACCACGTCGGTGCCGCTCTCGCCACCACCACAACCGACTCCAACCAGAAGGATCAACCCGGCAAGCGCCGCCGGAAATTTCATTGAAGCCATCTTCCACCCCTTTCTTTCCCAGCTTGAAATGATTCATCCGAACAGGGTATGTTCCCCTCTAACTCGAGGCACGTCCAGAGGGACTTTCATGCAGATACTGATATCGGTTTCATGGCTGGCGCTGCTTGCCGCAATCATCGCGGCCCTGATGGTCGAGCCTGCCGCGGGCGTCCTGGTGGGCCTGACAAAGGCACACCCGTACCTGATGGGTTTTGCGAAATTCGTCCTTCTGGGGACAATGGGCGAACTGCTGGGCGGGCGCATCGCAACGGGCCGCTTCAGACTCCGCGGCATAAGACTGTGGCAGCGCGCTCTGGTGTGGGGTTTCATCGGGGCGATGCTGGCCCTGGTCTTCCCGCTGTTTTCGGCCGGCGTCGAGGATCTGCTTGCGAAGGGACTGCTCCCGGGACTCGGGTTCCCGCTTCTTCACGCGTTCTGGAAATCCGCGCTGATGAACGTCCTTTTCGGCTTTGAAATGATGGTCTTCCATCGCTTCACCGACACGCTGATTGCCGAGGGCAGGCTTTTCGGACCGTGGCAGCTCGTGCAGACGTACCGTTCAATCGACTGGACCAGCATGTTCCGGATTGTTGGCGGGGCGCTTTTCTGGTTCTGGATTCCGGCCCATACCGTCACGTTCATGCTGCCGCCCGAGTACAGGATTGCCGCGGCGGCGCTTCTGGGCATCGCGCTCGGTCTGATCCTCGGTTTCGCTTCCAGGAAATCAAGGCAGCGGTGACTTGAAAAGCGCGGCATGATTGGCGGGGGAACGGCCGGCACCGTTATGGCCGGCATTTACCGGCTCAGTTGCCACAAGCCCCGGCCGGCACGCCGGCCTTGTCGGAAAGCGGCGTCTCACACGCCTTCAAGGTGCCGTTCTTCTTGCAGAACCCTTTCTGGATGTCGGCCGGACTTACGCCGTTGAACACTTCACGGTTGTTGACGATCCATGTCGGACTTCCATTTATGCGCAGCTTTTCGCCGTATGCCACATCCGCGGAAAGCAGTTTCCGGCCCATGTCGCCTTCTGCGCACTTGCGGATCACCTCGGCCCTGATGCCGCCGGTCGCGCACTTTTCCCATTCCTCGCTCTGGAAGTCGGCCGCGCGACAGTACAGATAATCCAGGTACTTACGACCCTTCGCGTAATACTTAATCGCGCAGAGTTGCCGCATGTCCTCGGCGACCTCGGCCGGCCCGTGCAACGACTGGAACTGGCCCGCGAACGGTTCGGACGCCAGGAACCTGATACTGAAATCGATGTCCCTGCCGAAAGCCTCAAGCACCTCGCGCATCGAAAGAATGGCCTCGGCGCCGTAAGGACACTGACTCATCACGAAGACTTCCAGCTTCTTCGGCTTTTCCACCGCGCAGAAAAGGGTTCCCTTGCAGCTGTCGTCCTTACAGTCGGCCTTGCCGTTTCCATCGTCATCGGTGCCGTTGTCGCAAATCTCCGCTTCCGGATCGAACGAGGCGTCAAAATTCAGCAGGAGTTGTTCGCCCACTTCCATCATGTACGCCGCGATCTGCGCGAAAGCCGGGTCTTCCTGGACCTTCTTTTCAAAAAGGAAGGCGGGCAGGAATCGGAAAGGCGTCTTGGCAAGAACCTTGTACGCCTCTTTTCCCTCGTCGGTCATGTAGTCCAGGACGACCGTCTCGACCCCTGGAAACATCTTGCGGATCTGCGCCGGCGCCACTTCAACGAACTTCGCGCAGTCGGGGCAGCGACTGTCCGTGATGACGGTCAACTGGATGCTGACCGGCGGGGGAAGGCTCGCACACGTCTCCGGGGCCGGTTGACCGATCTTTTCGCACAGTCCGCGAAGCAGTCCGAGAACGGTCGGCAGTCCCTCGTACTCCGTGCCATCGATAAATATCGTCGGCGATCCCTTGAAGCCCTTCTCGTCCGAATACTTGAACGACTCAAGCAGCAGGATCTTTCCTTCCGGGCCGTCCGCGCAAGCCCTGACGGTCTCGACCGGCATCTTCAGCTCGACCGCGCACGAATCGAAATTGGCCGGTATCTCGTCCGGATTCTGGTTCATGCAGATAATCATCCCGAACATGAATTCGGGCTGGTGCTTGCCGGTGCAAATCTGAAGGAGATCCGCCTTGACCTCGGTCTCGCCGTGAAGCGATTCCGGAACGCCGGCCTCGACCTCGTCGCCAACGAAATGGATCTTCAGGTCGATGTTGTCCCGAAGTTCCTCGGCAATCGGAATCAGGATATTTTCCGCCTGGACTCCGTATGGACACTGGCTCATCACGTGCAGGTCCACCGATAATTTGCGGACGGCCGGCTGGACGACATCGGCCTGGGCGGCCACGGCGGCGCCATCGGGCGTCTTCACCTGGTCGGCACGCTTGTTATGACAGCCCGCAAAAGCGACCAGGGCCACCAGGGCAAGAACCGAAAGTACATTCTTCATCGAATCCTCCAGACCGGCTTATCGACCACGCGGGCGCGCCGGGATCTCGAACACGCCGAACCGGCACTTGATATCGCCGTTATAAAGGTACTGGTACCGTGACGGCTTGATCCTGGAAGGATAATCGACTTCCGGGTCTCCCGCCAGCACGCAGACGACGTGTCCCGACAGCGCCTCGAAGCGGCGCCACATCGCCTGATAGAACTCGCGATTCGACTCCAGGCGGACGTCATACGGCGGATTGACCATCACGAAACCGGGACTGACAAGCGGCGTCATGTCGCGCACGTCGCAACGCGCGAACTCGACCTTGACGCCGGCCTTCATCGCGTTGGCCGCGGCCATTTCGACGGCACGCTGATCAACATCGGCCCCAGTGATGAACGGCAGCGCCTTCGTGACAATCATGTCGCGGGCTTCCTGCCTGATTTCGGCCATCCGCGCGGCCATCTGGCCGTCGAAGTTTGCCCAGCGCTCGAAACCCAGCCGTTCCCGGGACAGTCCCGGCGCAATGTTTGCCGCCCACAGCGCCGCCTCGATCGGGATGGTTCCGGATCCGCACATCGGGTCGTGCAGGGGCGTCCTGCGATCCCAGCCCGAAAGCATCAGCATCGCCGCCGCAAGGTTTTCCTTCAAAGGAGCTTCCAGATGATCCGCGCGCCAGCCGCGCTTGTGAAGCGACTCGCCGGACATATCCAGGTAAAGCGTCAGGACGTTGCGCACCAGGTGGGCAAAAATCGCCACGTCCGGATCATGACGATCCACGTTCGGCCTGGTTCCGACCTCGTCACGGATCCGATCAACCACCGCATCCTTGATCTTCTGCGCGATGAAGTTCGTGTGGGTCAGTTCGCTGTCGCGGCACACGGCGGAAACTGCCAGGGTCAATTCCGGCGTAAGGTACGCGCGCCAGTCGATGGTTCGTGCCGCATCGTAAAGCGACTGGCCGTCGGTCACCTCGAAGCCGCCCAGTTCGACCAGTACCCGCAACGCGACCCGGGAGTGCATGCACGCACGCCACGCGGCCTCCCACGAGCCGGAAAAGTGCACGCCGCCACGGTCGCAACGGACGCCGCGAAGACGCATTGCGCGAAGCTCGTCCCGAAGGCACGGTTCCGTGCCGCTTGCCGCCGTGGCGAAAAAGACGTGATCGTCCAGCCCGCCGTCATGACCGGTGACGATGCGCGAAAATGGGGACTGTTCGACCGGCTGGACTGCCTTCGATGCTGCCGCCGGCCTGTGCCTTACAACCATTACTGAACCCCCGTTCTGCCGGAAAGGCGAAGGGCCACCCCCTCGATGGCAAGAAGATGCCTCTTGGTATCAAGGCCGCCGGGGGCGGAGTATCCGCCCGGGCCTGAAGCGCCGACAACCCTGTGGCATGGAACGATGATCGGAACCGGATTCGCACGCATTGAAGACCCGGCCGCGCGGGCCGCCCCAGGCGACCCGGCGGCGCGGGCAAGCTGTCCATAGGTCATAATGTCGCCGGGATTCGAATTATTCCGCAGCACCGTCCAGATCTTTTTGAAAAATGGCGGGGCGTCCCCGAAATCCACAGGAATATCACGCAAATTCCGCACGTTGCCATCCAGGTGACCCACGATGTCCGAAACGGCCTGGTGCACGAAGGACGGGGCTTCCGGACCGACTGGGCAAAGCGGCCCGGCGACACCGGGAACGACCCGGCAGATGCCCGCACTGGTCCAGTCGATAAGCACCATTCCAAGGCTGGTTGAAACGACCGCAGGCATCACACCCCGCAAGATCCGCCGTCAGACGATCCTGCGCAGCCCATCGACCGGATTGATCCTGATGGCGCGCAGGGAAGAAAAGACGCAGGAAAGAAGAACCACGGCGGCCGACCCGAACGCGACGAGCGCGATGTCGGCCCAGTTCAAGGTGGCCGGAAGCTGGCTGATCATATAGACCCGCGCGTCCAGCCTGAAATCGATTGAATTGATTACCGCCACGACCGCCCGACCGAGTCCGACGCCGAAAAGCACGCCGATGCAGCCCATCACGAAGCCGTGGGCCACGAACACCTTCCACAACTGCATCCTGGAAGCGCCAAGCGCGACCAGCGTGGAAATGTCCTTCATGCGTTCACGGGCGACGATAAGCTGCGTCCCGACGATATTGAACGCGGCGACGACGACGATGATCAGGAAGAACAGCCCGATCACGACCTTCTGGATGCGCAGGGCGGAAAAAAGGTTGCGGTTCATGTCCTTCCAGTCCAGAACCCTGTAATTCTGCACAGGCCCGAATCCGATATCGCTGTAAAGAAGGGATCTTCTGGCACGCTGGATCATGACCGACGCCGAAGCTGGATCAAGCGTACCGTCACCGATACCGAAAGCCTGGAATGTGCCGGCAACGGACTTCTGCAGTTCAATCACGTCGCGGGCCACCCCGGCGATTGTGTAAGGTTGCAGCGCCCTCAGGATCTCTGACTTCATGCTTTCGGTCTGGAAAAGATCATTCAGCTTGACCTCGACCCAGCGGACAATCTGCCCACGATCCAGAAAATGCTGGGCCGCGCCCAGTTCCATCACGACCAGTTTGGAGTCGTAATCGTAGAAACCGGAGTCAACGCAGTCCACCACGACGAACTTTGCTTCACGCGGAGTCATCACGAGTCCGCCCGAAATACCCTGGCCCATGCCACGGATCGGGGTCGTCAGTCCGATGATGCCGCCCGGGGCGACCTCCAGCGAAGACATCAGTTCGCATCCGATGGCGACCGGAACCGGACCGTTGCCGTCCCACTTCAGAATGGAAAGGTCGTGCCCGCGCAGCAGCGACGAAAGGCCGGACACGCGGTCGATTCCTTCAAGATCAACGCCTTTGACAATCGCCTGGGACGTGCCGGTATCGGACGAAACCATCATTTCGTCGTATGTCGATGCGGCGACGCCAATGACGCCGGGGACGCGCTTCAACGTTTCCGAAACGGACTGGTATTCGGGAAAGCTGTCGCCACGGTTCATGACGACCATGTGCGGATACACGCCCAGGATACGATCCCGGAACACGTCCTCGAACCCGCCGGTGACGGACATCACCGCGGTCAGCGTGGCAACCCCGACCGCGATTCCGGCGATTGACACGACCGTGGCGGCAGACACCCTGGACTTCCTTCGCCCGGAAAACAGTGACAGCCCGAGTGCCCACGAAAACGGCAGTCTGTGAAGGGGACCTCGCAAGCATCACCCTGCGAAAAGCAAGACGCGGGTATTGTAGGCCGCAATCGACCGAACCGGTAGGCAAATGTCAGTGGCGGACGCGGCCCCCGGCGCCGGAGCCGATGAAACGCCCCATCTGTTCGAACGAATCCTTCAGATTTCTGGCACAGACGCCCGCCGTCTCGACCAGCGTCGCCTTGTTCGGATAAATCTCATAGCATTCGCGGTACTTCGCCGGCGTCAGGTTCGGCATCACGACGTTGGCGCCGCACATCAGGCCCTGGCGCCTGCCGCCCTCGCGGTTAAGCGTCGCGATCGCGGTCGTGCTCGGTATGTTCGAATCCGGGCACAGAAGCCGAGTCAGCGCGATTACCTTGAATGCCGTTTCGGCATTGCCTGGAACCTGTTCGCCTTCCGGCAGTTTCGGGAAGGCTACTTCGCCCCGGCCCTCAAGCATCCAGGCACCCATCGGCGTGTCGGGATGCGGGATGTACGGACCGACGCCGATCATGTCCAGGTCAAGGGTCGAAAACAGCATGATGTCGTCGGCAAGCGAATCCCACGACTGGCCCGGAATCCCGACCATGACGCCACTGCCGGCCTCGTAACCGATTTCCTGCAACATGCGTATCTGCTGGATGCGGTCTTCGAACCCGCCGGGAAGGGCCGGGTGGATGAGCCTGTACAGCGCCGGATCGGAAGTTTCGAACCGGAGCAGGTACCTGTCGGCGCCGGCTTCCTTCCACAACTTCAGTTCGTCGGGACGCCGCTCGCCAAGCGACAGGGTTATTGCAAGGCCCACGTCCTGCTTCATTGCCCGGATGATGTCGGCCATCCATTCGGCCTTGATGCCGTAGTCCTCGCCGCCCTGCATCACGATTGTGCCGTACCCGTAACCCTTGGCCTCGCGCGCGGCCGCCAGGATTTCATCGCGATCCATGCGGAAACGCCGGGCGGTGCGGTTTGTCGCATTGATTCCGCAATACGCGCACTGGCGGACACAGAAGCTGGACACCTCCAGCAGGCCGCGCAAGTGGATGGCATCGCCGACGGTTTCATGGCGGACGCGGTCGGCCCACGCGAAAAGTTCGAAAAGCCTGGACTGGTCGCTTTCGCGAAGCCAGGCGATGACGGCATCACGGTCAAGCATCACGATTCCTTTGGCGTGTCGCCCGCAAGCGCCAGCCTGTATGCTTCAAGTGCCCCCGGAAACGGCGAGAGCGCCCTTTCGAATATCCCCAGGCTGTACGCGATGGTCAGCCCGTAGTTGGTTATCGGCACGCCGGCCCTTCGACAGCGCAGTATCCTTGAAAGCATCTCGCGCCTGTTCCACATGCAGCCGCCGCAGTGGATGACCAGTTCATATCCGGCAAGCCCTTCGTCCGTGGTCGGAAAATCGTGGCCCTGGACGTGTACGATATCCAGCTTGCCGCCGACGTACTGCGTAAGCCATCTTGGAATCTTTACACGGCCGATGTCGTCGGAAATCGGGTGGTGGGAACACGACTCGGCAATCAGGATGCGCGAACCGGACTTCAGACGTTCAATGGCGACGGCGCCACGCACCATCTCGGCCAGATCACCCTTGAATCTGGCGAAAAGGATCGAAAAGCCGGTCATGGGAATTTCCGGCGGCGTGTCGGCGGCGACTCGAAGAAACGCCTGGGAATCGGTCACGACAAGCGCCGGCGGGCGCTTCAGCATCTCAAGGGCCGCCCTGAGTTCGCGCTCCTTCACGACCACGCAGTACGCGTCGTTGTCCAGCAGGTCGCGAATCGACTGTACCTGGGGCAGAATCAGGCGTCCCTTCGGCGCCTCTTTGTCAATCGGGACGACCAGGACGGCCATCTGTCCTGAAGGCACAAGATCGCCCAGAATGGACGGATTATCGACGAACTCCGACGGCGCCGCGTCCAGCAGCGCCTGCCGAACATCGGCAAGCCCGTTGACGGCCGGATCCGAAGATGCCGCGATTACCTTGACGATTCGGGCCTTTGCGGCGACCAGCCTGTCCTGAAGATCCGCGGATGGAAGCGCGATGTCGGACTTGTTGAAGATCACGACGACCGGGATGTTCCGCCCCTTCAGTTCATCAAGGATGTGCTGTTCGAAATCGCCCCAGTCGCCGGCCGCGACGACAATGACGCCCAGGTCGGTCCGATCGAATACCTGGATGGTCTTTTTCACGCGCAGTTCGCCAAGCGCCCCGACATCGTCCAGCCCGGCAGTGTCAATGAACAGAACCGGACCAAGCGGCAGAAGCTCCATCGGCTTCTCGACCGGATCGGTCGTCGTGCCGGCAAACTCGGAAACGATTGAAACCTGCTGCCTGGTAATCATGTTCAGGACGCTGGACTTGCCCACGTTTCGGCGGCCGAACAAGCCGATGTGAAGACGGAATCCGCGCGGAGTGTTCATCGACATGGCTGCACCTTCAACTCACCAGCCCAGGCGCTTGACCGCCTCGGGCGTCAGCAGCATATCGTATTCCTGCGCGGTCACAAAACCTTCTTCAATCGCAATTTCCTTGATTTGTCGGCCTGTTGCGCGGGATCGCGAAACCAGTTCGGAAACCCGCCCATATCCGAGGACTGGAATCAGGGCGGTGGCAACGGCCGTTGAGGAATCAACGTGGGCGCGGCATGCATCGACGTCGGCCTCGATCCCGGAAATGCAGTTGCGACGAAAGATTTCGCAGGCGTTGACCAGCAGATCGATGCTTTCAAGCAGGGCATCGGCAACGATCGGCAGGAAAGGATTCAATTCAAGAACGCCCATCGAACAGGCGTGCGCGATGACCGTGTCGTTTCCCATGACCTTCATCGCGGCCTGGGTGACCGCCTCGGGTATCACCGGGTTGACCTTGCCCGGCATGATCGACGAGCCGGCCTGGCGTGCCGGAAGCCTGATTTCACGAAGGCCGCCATCCGGCCCCGATGCCATCAGTCGCAAGTCGGACGAAACCTTGACCAGTGAAACCGCGCACGCCTTCAGGATGCCGGATACCTCGACGAACACGTCGGCATTCTGTGTCGATTCGACCAGGTTTTCGGCGCGTGCCAGACCGATGCCGGTGTTCTGCCGCAACACATCGACCACGCGGAAGATGTACTTGCGCGGGGCGCCAAGCCCGGTGCCGATGGCGGTGCCACCAAGATTGACGACACGAAGGCGCTCTTCACACTTATAGACACGCCAGCGGTCACGCCCGAACGCCTCGGCGTACGCGCCCATCTCCCGCCCTAGCGTCGTAAGGACGGCATCCTGAAGCTGGGTTCGACCAAGCTTCACGACATCGCCGAACCTGCGCTCGGCATCCTGAAATGCCTCCTGCAGAGAAACCAGGGCCCCATCCAGCCTGCGAACCCCGCGAATGGCGGCAATCCGCAGCGCGGTCGGATAGGTATCGTTCGTTGACTGGTGAAGATTGACGTCGTCAAGCGGCGAGACACGTGACCCTTCGCCTGGCCGCAATCCCAGTATCCGCATCGCGCGGTTCGCGATGACCTCGTTGACGTTCATGTTCGTGCTGGTTCCGGCGCCGCCCTGCATGGCATCGACCACGACATGCTCATCAAGCTGGCCGTCGGCCATTTCACGACAGGCAATCTCGATTGCTTCCGCCTTTGCCGCATCGGAATCCCAGAAGCCAAGTTCCCGGTTCACCAGGGCCGCGGCCAGCTTGACGTCGCCGAATGCGCGGATCAGCGCCGGATTGATGGGACGGCCCGACAAGGGAAAATTGTCGATCGCGCGGACGGTATGAACGCCCCACAGACAATCCCGGGGAATGCGCACCTGTCCAAGCGGGTCGGACTCGACCCGGTATCCTTCATCTTCTTCTGCCATCAGCCTGGCCTACTGCGGATGAGAAAAGACCATAAGTTCGGTCTGGATCCCGGCAATCGGCTTCAGCTTCGCGATGATCTGATCGACGATCGCGCGCCCGCCGATAATTTCCAGGACGACAATGCCGGTCGAACTGCACATTCCGCCGGTTTCATCGACGTCATGCAGCCCGACACGCGTCTTGATATAGCAGCCGTATTCGGAAAAGACCTTCTGAACCTCGACCGAGTTGACCGTGCGGTTCGTCACATGAACGCCAAGGATGTAATGTTCGTGCATGTCAGACTCCTTTCGGGCGCTTGCCCGCCTTGAGAATGTCAGGTCGCCTTTCCGGCGACCGGGATCTCGAAACTGAACTCGGCCCAGCTTCCCTCTTCGGAAACGGCATCGACACGACCACCGTGAAGGGAAATCACCCGCCAGACCGTGTAAAGGCCGACACCGGTACCCTTGCGCTTCATCAACTCGGGGCTCCTGATGCGTGAAAACTTCTTGAACAGGCTGCGACGGTCGGCCGGTGAAAAGCCGGGGCCGTCGTTTCGCACCGCAACGCGCATCCTGCCGTTTTCGACCGTTACCGTGACCCGAACCTTTCCGCCTTCCGAACCATATTTGACGCCGTTTCCGATCAGGTTGACCGTGACGATCTTCATCAGGTCGGGGTCGCACTCGATCAGGCGCGCCGCCTGGTCGTCCGGATAGACCGGCTCGAAGGTCATCCGCCGCTCGTTGAGCTGGGCTTCGACGATATCGACCGATTCCTGGATGATCTTCGTGATATCAACGCCGGGCCTGATCGTGGCCGACAGGTCGCCGCCCTCGATCCTTGCCAGATCCATATAGTCCCTGACCAGGTTCAGAAGGTACTCGCCCTTTGCCGTGATTTTGCGAAGGCTGGTCTTCTGGGCTTCGTCCAGATCCCCGACATAGCCTTCAAGCATCATGGTGGCATCAAGCACCATCGATGCCACCGGACTCTTCAGTTCGTGGGCCACGAAACCGAGCATTTCCATGTAAGCCTGGTTAACCAGTTCAAGCTGCCGGATGCGCCAGGCCTTTTCGACCGCCTGCGCAATCCTTTCGGAAACGGCCAGGTGCATCCAGACTTCCCTTGGGCCATAAACGCCCTTTTTCCGGGAACTTCGGAACAGAAGGCCCACACACCGGCCATCGACGACAAGCGGGCACGTCATGCTTGACTGGACGCCCTCGCGCAGCAGCACCTTCGTCGATCGCGACGCGGGATTGCGGCGGCCGTATTCCTCCATGTCGGTGATGACGCGCAGCACCTTGCCGTCAATCAAAGGCTTCAACGTGCTGCCTTCCAGATCCTCGGCATAGCCGGATCCCATGATCACCGGCTCGTATTCGGCGCGCACCCACCGCGACGTAACCCGACGGCCGTCGTCCTCGACAAAGGCAAGCCCGATGCGGTCGCAGGGCCAGACCCCGTGGGAAGTCTCGTAAAGGAAATCCATGACCGAATCAAGCGAATCGCCGCTTGCGACCTTGCGGTTCAGGACGTCCAGGATCTCCTGCTCGCCGGCGTCGAAGGCATCAAGACCGACGACATCCTCGGGAACCGGGACGTAAAAGACGACTTCGTCAGAGGCGAAGCCTTCAAATTCCTGCGAACCTTCGAGCTTTTCCATGAAGAAACCCCGCAAGAAACCAAACGCGAAATGCCATCCGGATGATGATAGGTTGCAACCGGCCGGGCCGCAATCGTCTTTGGAAAAAACCGCGACAAATTAAGCGGTCAGAACCGTTTCACGCGGGAGTGGCAGTAAGGTTCGGATCCCTTTCGCTGGTAGTAGTCCTGGTGATACTCCTCGGCCGGCCAGAAGGTTCCGGCTGGCTCGACCTCGGTCTGGATCTTCAGCCCCTTGGCCTTCAACTGTTCAATCAGGCCTTCGACAACCTGCTTCTGCGATTCATCGGTCACGTAGATGGCCGACCTGTACTGGTGGCCGACGTCCGGCCCCTGGCGGTTCACCTGTGTCGGGTCGTGGATTTCCATGAACAGGCGGGCCAGCTTTTCATACGAAGTCACGGCCGGATCGAAGACGATGTGCACCGTTTCCGCGTGGCCGGTCGCGCCGGTCCTTACCTGCTCGTACGAAGGGTTCGAAAGCGCGCCGCCCATGTATCCCGATTCCGCCCTGATGACGCCCGGTTCACGATCGAACCAGTATTCGACGCCCCAGAAGCACCCACCCGCGAAATACGCGTCCCTTGTCTGCCCCGCCGACATGACAGCCTCCGCCGCCGGCTGTTTCGAACTGCCGGCGAAATCGATTGAAACCGAATTCACGCAATGACGCGTGTCCCTTTCGGTGAAACCCTCGCCGCGAAACACGTGCCCAAGGTGGGCGCCGCACGCCGCGCATACGATTTCGGTCCTGAAACCGTCCGCGTCCGGGATTTCACGCACCGCGCCCTTAATCGCCGAATCGAAGCTGGGCCATCCGCATCCGGAATCGAATTTCGACGAAGACAGGAAAAGCGGCGCGTTGCACCGCCTGCACGAATACGTACCGTCTTCGTGGTGGTTCCAGTACCTGCCCGTAAACGGACGTTCGGTGCCCTTGTGGATTATCACCCTTTCTTCTTCCGGTGTAAGCTGCCTGTATTGCATTGTCTTATCCCCGCTTTCAGGACTGGCCGGACACGATACGAACACCACGGTGGCCAGCATCAGCGCCCCGACCGCCGGCAAAGGCCGGAAAATCCATGATTTCATCACGATGCCCCCATTTCGAAAGGCCCTGACAGGGAAAGTCTGCATTAATCCGGAAATCGCAATGCTTATGCGACAATTTTTGTCCGATTTTTTAAGGGCTTATGACGCGAAGACGCTCGAAACATTCGACATTCACATTGTGACGGCCACGCGGCATAATACGCCCGGCGAAGGCTGCTGCCTTCTTTATCCAAGACTTATCTGGAATACCGGAACCATTATGAAAAGAACGTTGACCATCCTGTTCGTGGCGGTTGCGCTGACGCAATGCGGCACGGGCGAAAACACCGTTACCGATGCCGGCCTGGACGCCGTTGAAACGACCGACTTAAACGGCGATGCGGCCACGGATGCCATCGCGAATCCGGACGCCGATCCCGCGGATGCGGTGGCCGATGTTCCGGACGGGGCGGGCGACCTGGGCGACGACGACACGGATGGCGACGTTGACGCCAAGCAGGATGCGGGGGATACGGACGATGCCGGCGACGTTAAGGAACTTCCGCCGTACGACGAGCCGCCGGTCAGGGTCCTTTTCGACCTGCTTGGCGCCCAGGTGGAATCCCCCTTCCCGTCGAACCACTACATCGATCCCGAAACGGGAACCATCCGGATCGCTTCGAACGGATACAACAACTCGCTGCTTTACCTGATCGAGATGGACTTTCCGACCTATGCGCAGGACGCGGCCCGGGCGGAAGGGTTCGCGCTTTACTCGGCGCTTGCCTTCCTGACTTCGACGGCCGTCGATCCCGAATCGATTCCCGCGACCGGCCAGGCATCCCTGCAGCCGGATTCATCGGTAAAACTTTTCAGGATTGACGGGGAAACGCCGGTAAAGGTGGCGATTCACTGTGCCTTCAAGCGGTTCGAGGAATCAAGGACGTTCAACCTGACGCAATGCTTCCCGCTTTACAGGCTGGAAGCTGACGCCACCTACCTGTTCGTGGTCAGCAACGACCTGAAGGACATCGACGGCAATGCATTCGCCCGGTCACGCGGGTTCATGCAGGCCCTTGGACTGGCACGCGTCGAGGTGCCGGCCACCGCCGAACGCCTTGAACTGATGCGCCACACCGGGCAGCAGGTTGAACTGGGGATGTCCGGGCTTCCGGCGGACGCCCCGGCCGATGACATGGTGGCCGCGACGGTCTTTTCGACCGGACATCCAAACGTCGATATGGAAGACGTGATGAAGAACTTCAGGCAGGATGCCCCGATGCCGACGGTCGAGTACGAACTGGACGAGGATGGCGAAGGCAACCCGAGGATCTTCACCGGCTCCACGCTTCCCGGCTGCAGCATGCCGGACGCGGACATGGAATGGGGACTGCACGGATACTTTACGGCACCAGAATTCCGTAACACGGACGGACACTTCGAACGTGACGGGGACGGAAATTTCCGGACGTTCCCCGGCGAAAGAATCCGGTTCACCCTTATGGTTCCCGAAGGCGACGGACCGTTCCCGGTGGTGATCGCGCAACACGGCGTGTCATCGACCGAAAGCGCGATGTGCAACTTCGGGCGCGAGCTTGTGCGGCGCGACGTGGCAGTGATGCGCTTCCTGTGGCCGGGACACGGCGGCGACAACGAACGCGGCAACGGGACGACCGACTTCCTGGACGTGCTGAACCCGGCAAGAATCGCTTACAACTTCATGCAGTCGGCGACCGAAATCGCGTCCGCCGTCATCCTGCTGGACAAGCTGAACCAGGACATGGCCGGCCTGCGTCCGGAAGGCGACGGCCTGCCGCCCCTGGACACCGGACGGATCGGGTATGTCGGCACGTCGCTCGGGTCGATCATCGGCCTGCTGTACCTGCCGTTTTCCGACCGAATCAACATCCTGGTATCGAACGTCGGCGGACTTGGGATGTCGCACCTGGTCAAGCAGTTCGTCGATGAATACTTCGGCGGGATTTATGTCGGCAGCGCGGTGACGAACCTTGCGGATCACATCGTGGCCCCCGGCGACGGCATCTCGAATGCCGAAAAGATCCTGCTGGAACCGGTCGAATGGGCATCCGGCCCGAAATATGTGCTGGCCCAGGAAGTCATCGGAGACGCGGTCATCGCGAACGCGTGCACCGAGGTCCTTGCCCGCAATGCCGGCCTGAAGCTGGTGAACCCGGTCGCGGTGCCGGTCGAGGGGCTCGAATCGGACGACCCCGAAAACCTGACGTCCGGCCTGTTCCAGTTCACCGGAACCGACCACCACCAGTTCCCGAACGACGAAAGCGACCCGGTCGCGAAGACCGAGCGAAGCCAGGCGTGGCATTACCTGGAAACCGGCCTGAAGAACGGCGTCCCCGAAATCAAGGTATTTTCCCCGGACACGTTGTAAGAAAACGCCATAATCACTCGCCGCCGCACGGCAAACGAATTTTCACGCAGGCGGGCGAATTTTCATTCGCCCGTACGGATCGGGGGGCGGATCGGGACGGACCATAAGTGCTCCGGTTTGGCCCCTCGAACCGGACACTTCATGGCCGGATGCAGTGAAAAATCCAACAGCTTGACGTTCGCGCGGCTTGACGTCTTCGGGCCGTTGTGGTTTCGTGTCACCCGGTTGTTGCACCACTGGAAATCGAGGTATTCGAAAATCATGTGCACCCGCGATGAAAACTGCGAAAACGACGATATCACCCACCCAGACGAATCGCTGCTGATTGAAGGACATCCGGTTCTGGACTTTGAACGCGGACCCATTGTCCGATTCACTTTCAACGGCCGGCCGATCGAGGGCTTCGAAGGACAGCCGGTGCTGGTTTCCCTTCGCGCGGCCGGTGTCCTGAAAGTTCGGGAAAGCCCGAAGAAGCACCTGCCGTCCGGCCCCTTCTGCATGCAGGGACGCTGCTGCAGTTGCATGATGACCGTTGACGGCAGCCCGAACGTGATGACCTGCGTGACGCCGCTGAAGGCGGGCATGGTGGTCGAATCGCCGGATCGTGAACGCGACGCCGGCTATTTCAGGCGCATGCCCGGACGCAAGCCGGACTCCACGGTGGCCCCGGAAGGCGACAATCGCCCCGGCCTGAAGCTGGACCTGGCCGTGATCGGCGCCGGACCGGCCGGCCTTGAAGCGGCCCTGATGGCGCACGAGGCTGGCGTTGAAAGGATTGCCCTGTTCGACGACAAGGAATACGCCGGCGGACAGTTGAAACTCCAGACACACGATTTCTTCGGAACCCAGGCGCTTGGTGCCTCGGTTCGCGGCTTCGAGATCGGCAACCAGCTTGAAAAACGCGTCCGGGAGTCTTGCATCGACCTGCGCCTGAACTCGACCGTGGTCGGCATGTTCCCGGAAAACTGGCTGATTTTCCGTGACGGCGACCGCATCAACCATGCACACGCGAAAAAGATCGTCGTCGCGACCGGCGCTTCCGAAAAGATGATCCCGTTCCCGGGAAACTACCTGCCCGGCGTCATCGGCGCGGGCGGCGCGCAGACGTTCATGAACATCCACGGCGTGCGGCCCGGGCGGCGCGTGCTGATCATCGGGGCCGGAAACATCGGCGTTATCCTGGCATACCAGCTTCTTCAGGCCGGCATCGAGGTCGTCGAAGTCGTCGAGGCGGCAGGCCACATCGGCGCTTACGGCGTTCACGCCAGCAAGTTGCGCGCCCTTGGCGTCCCGATCAACACCCGGCACACCATCAAGGCGGCCTACGGGACCGACCATGTCGAGGCCGCCGATATCGTGCGTCTTGACGAAAACTGGCGCGAAATCCCCGACAGTGTCCGACGTGTCGAATGCGACACGATCTGCCTGGCGGTCGGCCTTTCACCGCTTAATGAACTGCTGTGGCAGGCCGGTTGCGAATTCCAGTGGGTTCCGGAACTTGGCGAAATCCCGAAGATGGATCGTTACCGCCGGACTTCACACCGGGACATCTTTTGCGCCGGCGACTGTGCCGCAATCGGCGAGGCAAGCATCGCCAGGCTGGAAGGCAGGATCGCCGGCCTGGTCGCGGCCAGGGATCTTGGCCATGAACACCCGCGATTCGTCGCCGCGCTTGAGGAAGCCTTCCGTCTGCTTGGTTCGATCCAGTCCGGAAAATTCGGCGAAAAACTTGGCGTCGGCAAGGCGAAGGCCTGTGGCGAGCCAATCCCCGAGCCCCTGAGGATCAAGCCGTTCAGGCAGGCAGCCGACCTGTCGGGCGTCACGGAAACCACCAGATTCAAGGTCATCCTCGACTGTCCCCAGGACATTCCGTGCAATCCCTGCGAGGTAAGCTGCGGCTTCGGCGCGATCATTGTCGGGCCGGAAATAAACCAGCCGCCCGACGTCGATCTGGAAAAATGCACCGGTTGCGGGGCGTGCGTCGGCAAGTGCCCGGGACGCGCCATCAGGCTGGTCAAGCTTGACGCCGGCGAAGGCCCGGAAGGGCCGGTTTCGGAAGTCCGCGTGCCCTGGGAATTCCAGCCGACACCGGACATCGGCTCGACCGTGACCGTGCTGGATGCGGACGGTACCCCGATCGGCACGGGCGTCGTTACAAGGATCCTTGGAACAAGGTCAAAGCAGGACTGCACCATCCTTGGGCTGAAGGTGGCACGCGAAATCGCGATGAAGGTTCGCACGGTTCCCCCGCCGGTCCAGGCCCTGCCGGAATCCGACGTGACCGATGCGGCGCAGCCCGTTGACGAACTGATCTGCCGCTGCGAGGAAGTGTCGCGACGGTCCCTGGAAAACTGCATTGCCGCCGGATACACGTCGATCAACGACCTGAAGCGCCTGCTGCGGACCGGCATGGGTCCATGCCGCGGTTCCGGCTGCCGATCGGTGCTCGAGGGCAGGCTTGCCCAGGTCGAAAACGTTGACAAGGCGGCCCTGGTCGCGGCCAAGTCGGCCAGGAAGACCGTTTCCAGGCCGCCGGTCAAGCGCGTGACGATCGGCGAGGCGGCCCGCATGAGCTTTTCCCAGGCCGACCTGCAGGAACTTGATGAACTGAACCGGCGCAACACGGTTCTTCTGCCCGAACTGGACAAGCTGGCCTGGACCGACATCGGGATTTCGCGGCGCATGAAGAAGAAGGCCGTCATCATCGGCGGCGGCATCAGCGGCGTCCTGACGGCGTGGCACCTGGCCAGGATGGGATGGACCGATATCGCGGTCGTCGAAAAGGAATTCCTGGCGGCCGGCAAGACCGGTGCGTGCCTGGGCGGCCTCGGACCGGTTTCGCATCGGCGAACAAGGTCGCGCGCGCCCGGATGGGCCTGGAAATCATGCGCGACGCCGAAAAGCTGCTTGGCGATTCGATCGGGTGGTTCCAGGGCGGCTACGTCTATCTGGCGTATGACGACGGCCAGGCCGACAGTTTCAGGAAGGCCGCGGCGGTGTGGGACGAAGGCCGGGTTCCGTACCGGTACCTGACGACGGAATCCGATCTTGCGCACTACGTCCCGGGAATCGACGCGTCGAAGGTGAAGCTTGGCGTCTTCTTCGAAGAGGCCGGCGGGGCCAATCCGTTCCTGGCAACGTACCGGTTCGCCGACGACGCCAGGAAGATGGGCGCCGAATTCATCGTCGGACGGGAGGTCGCCGACATCAGGGTCCAGGACAATCGGGTCCGCGGCGTCGTTCTTAACGACGGCACCCTGATCGAATGCGAACACGTGGTCAACTGCGCCGGGGCGTTCGCGTTCCGCGTGTCGGGGATGATCGGCCTTGACCTGACCGACCGCTTCTGGATTGAACGCCACGGCTCGATGATTACCGAGAAGCTGCCTTTCTGGATGGACGCCCTGGTGGTTTCGTACCACCCGACGCTTTCCGGATACTGGCAGCAGAAACGGATGGAAAAGGACGCGATCGAGGGCGAGATCGTCGCGTGCTATTCGCCGGACAGGCCGTGGCACGGATACAACACGAAGTCCCACGTCGAATTCATGTCCCGGATGGCGCGTTCGATGCTGGAAGTCCAGCCCGGGCTGGCCGAAGTCGGCCTGGTCAGGCACGCCGCGCATCACTACGTCGGCCGCGTTTCGGGCATTCCGCTGATTGGGCCGTGCGGCGAGTTCGACGGGCGGCGCCTGCCGGGCCCGACCGGTTTCTGGCACAACATCGCCAAGAAGGGCCACGGATTCATGTGCGCACCGGGCGACGGTTACGCACTGGCCTGGTCGATGGTAAACGGCGAACTGCACCCGTGGATTTCCGAATGCACCCTTGAAGAAGACCCCTCAACGATCGAAACGATGAAGTAAGGGCGAATGAAAATTCGCCCGCCGCGGACCCGTCACATATCCGGTTCGCTCGACCCGACCAGTTCCATGCCCGCGATCGGGCCCAGCGCCCGCAGGTCGGCCATGGCGTCGATAAGCACCTTCATCGTTTCGGGATCGGCCGGAATGCTGGACCAGCGGCCGTTGCCCGAACCGGCCCAGGCCTTCGGGGCACCCGCAAGCACGCCACCCTCGTAAAAGACCTCGATCCTTACCTTTCCGTCGATCGAATACCCGATCGATCGGCCCTGCAGCTTGCCCTGGCGGTAATTCATGACCAGCAGGTTGCGTCCGTCCGGCGCGAAAAACTTCAACAGCCCTTCCAGCTTGCCGTCCTTGTGCGTTCCCTCGACCGCGATTCCACCGCCCGGGTGAAATTCGCGGTACGCGCCGTTTTCGCTGCCCTTGACGAAAGTCTTTTCGTACTTCGGCCGCCCGTCCTCGAAGAAGCCCTTCCAGACCCCCTCGCGCAGACCCATCGCCGCCTGGCCCGAAACCTGGACGTTCCCGTTTTCATACCAGGATGTTACCGTCCCGTTTTCACGGTTATCGACATAATTCGATTCGGACTTCTTCTGGCCGCTGTCGTAATAATACGTCCACATCCCGACCTTCAGGTCGCGCTCGAACCGGCCTTCGGACGCCTTGCGTCCGTTCTCGTGCCACGATTCCCAGATCCCGTCCTTCAACCCGTCCTTATAGACCGACTGCCCCTTTCGCGTGCCGTCGGCGTGCCAGGCGGTCCATACCCCATCCCGTTCGTCCGCAGCAAACGTGCCTTCAAGAACCTTGTTCCCCAGCTCGTCCCACGTCGTCCACAACCCGTCCTTCTTTCCGGCCGCGAACCCGGCCTGCAGCTTCAAAACCCCGTTCGGATGCCACGACATGACCGGGCCGTCCATCTTGCCATCCACATTGCTGCCGACCATGTCCTTCCCGCCATCGGCGTTCCAGACCACAAAGGGACCGTGGTGCACGCCGGCCGAATTGGTGCACAGAATCTGCAATCCTTCGACCCTCTGCTTCGTCCCCGACGGGCACTTCAACACGCACATCTGCTGGTTTGGACAAAGCTCGTCGAAAGACTTTTCGGCGCACCCGGCAAAACCGGCCACGCCGATAACAGCAAGAATCAGAAACCTTTTCATCACATTTGTCCCTTGCACGACCATCGGCCGCGTGCCCCCATCAATCGCCCCGGTACGGGCCGGGATACTGAAGCTTACTCGACGTGATGCGGCCCGCGAATTCGGTGGCCGCCGCCGTGTCCCCGCCACGCGCCAGCGCGCACAAAAACGCCGCCGAGCACGTGTCCCCGCGCCCTGTCCGCCCTTCCATCGGGTACTTGCCGAAAGGCGCTTCGTAAATCCGGCTTCCGTCAAAAACACAGACGCCATCGGCATGCGTAAGCACGACAATCCGCGGCCCCATCGCCCGCACGGCCCGCGCCGCCGGCTCGACATCATCGATGCCGGTCAACGCCGCTGCCTCCTTGATATCGACCTTCAGAACGTCAAGCAGGGCAAGCCCACGCTCGACATCGGGCGGAACCTTCAGGTACATGCTGCCGTCCGCCGCGATGTTGCGCAAAAAGCCCTGGGCATCCGCCGCCAGCAGCTCGGCCTTCTGCCGCAGCCCGGCCAGGATGTCCATCGAAAACAGCGGATACCACAGCGGATTGACGTGAATGACGCCGCCCGAAACTGCGTCGAAGTCGCCGGGCTCAAAAGGCGTGGCCCCCGCAATCAGCCTTGACCGCCTGGAATCCGGATTTTCATCCGGATACACGTTTTCGATGGTCGTCGTCGATCGACCGGACCCGCAGAACACAATCGGCACGTTCTTCGCCGCGATCGGGGCCGTTATCCCGCGATCCTCCGGGGCGCACGTAATCACCGCGACCACGTCCGCGCCAATGGCGGCCGCCGTCATCGAGTTGTGGAACACACCGCCGCCCGGCTCTTCCCGGGTCTGGCCACGTATTACGTTGAAATCCTTTGAAATGTCGCCGATGAAATGAATGCGCATCTTTCCCCTTCCACGGCCGGGATCGACGCGCCGCGCGCCCGATCAGGCCTCGACTTCAGCCGTCTTCACAGGCCGGCCCGTAACCAGCGACTTCTTTGCCGCCAGCGCGATGACCAGCGCCTGCCTTCCATCCCTGCCGTCGCAGGACGGCGCCTTGCCGCCAAGTATAGCCTCAACGAACTCGCCGATCTCAACTTCAAAGGACAGCGTATAACGATCCATGAAGAAATTCTGCGGCAGGTCGTTTTCGATCCTTTCGGCACCCGACACGACCACGGTGTCGTGATAATGGTTGGAATTGGCCGCCATGCCGTTGCTGCAAAGGACCTCGGCGCGCTGATCGTAACCGAAAACCGCCTTGCGGCTGTTGTCGATGACGCCGATCGTCCCGTTTTCAAAGCGCAGCGTGATCAGCGCGGTATCGATGTCGCCGGCGCGACCGATTTCAGGATCGACCAGCACCGCACCGGCCGCGAACACTTCCGCCACTTCGCTTCCAATCAGGTACCTGGCCATGTCGAAATCGTGAATCGTCATGTCCAGGAACATTCCGCCGGAAACGGCCGCGTACTGCGGCGACGGCGGATTCGGGTCGCGGCTGGTAATCTTCAGGATGTGGGGCACGCCGATGGCGCCCGACGCCACGATGGTTCGAATCTTGCGGAAGTCCGGGTCGAAGCGGCGGTTGAAACCGACCTGAAGGATCACGCCGGCTTCCTTCGCCGCCGCGATGGCCGCGTCAACCCTGGCGATGGTCAGATCGACCGGCTTTTCGCAGAACACGTGCTTGCCCGCCTTCGCCGCGGCAATCGAAATTTCGCTGTGGGTGTTGGTGCTGCTGCACACCAGCACGGCATCCACTTCCGGGTCGGCCAGCACTTCACGGTAGTCGGCGCCCGACTTCGGGATGGCAAGGGCCGCGGCCAGTTCCTCGGCCATCTTCACCACGGGATCCACGACCCACTTGATCCTTACGTCAACACCGGGGATGACCAGCTTGGAAATCGTCTTCGCATGAACCTTTCCGATACGTCCGGCACCGATGACACCGATTGTCAGCTTCTTCATTTTTCGTCCTTCCTTCATCAAAGACCAAGGGTCTTCAGGTATTGCCTGTTCCTGACCGCGCTCTCAAACGGCGAGCCCATCCCGGGCAGCACGTCCTGCTCGACCACGATCCAGTCGATCGCCGGCAGGCGTCCGGCCGCGTTGCGTTCGTTCAGGATTTTCGTAATCGCCGCGAAATCCACGTCGCCCTTGCCGAGCTCGCAGAACACGCCGGCCGCGACCGCCTGGAAGTAATCCAGTCCTTCCCTGCGCGCGCGCTCGGCCACTTCGACGCTGCAATCCTTGTAATGGATGTGCCAGATGCGGTCGGCATGCTTCTTCAGTGCCTCGACGGGATCGCCGCCGCCGAAGCGGTAATGTCCCATGTCCAGGCAAAGCCCCAGCAGATCCGGACAAGTGACGGAAAGCAGTTTTTCGACCTCGGCCGGCGTCTCGATATACCCGGCGCAATGGTGGTGAAACACCGTCTTGACGCCGGTCATTTCCAGGACTGCCCGCGCCAGGGCGTTCGCGCCCTCGCCAAACGTCTTGAACTGCTCGTCGGTCAGTCCCTGTTCCGGGCGGATGCGTCCGGCGTTCTTCGTGCGTTCCGGCACGCTGCCGTTTTCATCGGCAAGCACGATGAACGGACGTTCGGCCACGGAAGCCAGAAGGTTCGCCGTCCTGACCGCCGTCTCGATTCCCTTTTCCCACGCTTCCCTTTTCCACAGAGCCACCGGCACGAACGCGCCGATCATCTGCAGGCCGTACTTGTCAAGAATCGCCTTCAGGCCATCCTTGTCGGTCGGCAGAAAACCCCAGTCGCCAAACTCGGTGCCGACAAATCCGGCACGGCTCATTTCCGACAGCACGCGGTCCGCGCCGGCCGCCTGCCCGTCGAGATCAAATTCCAGGGCACCCCATGAACATGGCGCGTTGGCCACCTTGATCGGGTTCGACATCTTGTTCACTCCGTGAAGAAATTGCGTTCCTTCCTGACGTTTTCCACATATTTTGCCCGCGCCGCGCCAACCGCTTCCATCCCGGAAACTTCGGCCACGGCGACATCCCACCACGACTCGTACCCGCCGACACGCGCCTCGCGGTCGGTTTCGATGACGATTGCGACCGGGCCCTTCACATCGCGCGTCGAAGCCAGCGCCGCCTTGAACCCGGCGATGTCGGCCACCCGGACTGCATGGGCGCCGAATCCGCGACAGATCGCTTCGAAATCGATCGGCAGCGGCGCGCCGTCGTCCAGCCCCGCTTCGGTGCGCATCCGGTACCTGGTTCCGAACCCGCCACTGCCCAGCGATGCCGAAAGCCCGCCGATGCTGGCGAATCCGTGATTGTCGATCACGATATAGGTCACCTTGACGCCTTCCTGCACCGCCGTCGCGATTTCGGACGGCATCATCAGGAACGTCCCGTCGCCGACGATGGCATACACGTCGCGATCCGGCGCGGCCATCTTCACGCCGATGGCCGCCGGAATTTCATAGCCCATCGTCGAATATCCGTATTCCAGGTGGTACTGCTTGCAGTCGCGTGCCCGCCACAGCTTGTGCAGATCCCCTGGCGCGCTCCCGGCCGCGTTGATGATGACGTCCCTGTCGCCAAGGAATTCGTCCAGCGCCCCGATGACCTCGCCCTGTGACGGCAGCGGCCCGTGTCCCAGGTGATAAATCCTTTCGACCTCGGCGTCCCACGCCTTCTTCATCTGCGCCGTCCTGGCCGCCCACAGTGGATCGACCGACCAGTCTTCCAGAAGATCGCCAAGCGCATGAATGGTCGCCGCGGCGTCGCCAACCAGCATCAGTCCGTCGTGCTTGGCCGCGTCGAACTCGCAGACGTTGATATTGATGAAATGGACGTCGGGATTTTCAAACTGGGTCTTTGACGCCGTCGTGAAGTCCGAATACCTGGTCCCGATGCCGATGACCAGGTCGGCTTCACGTGCCGCCACGTTCGCCGCGGCCGTTCCCGTCGCGCCAATGCCGCCAAGCGACTGGGGATGGTCCCACCGCAGGCTGCCTTTTCCCGCCTGGGTCTCGCCGACCGGAATCCCGGTCATTTCACAGAAGCGCGCCAGCGCGTTGCAGGCATCGCTGTAAATGACGCCGCCGCCCGCCACGATGAACGGCCGCCGCGCCTGGCGGATCATGTCGGCCGCATCCACCGTGAACCCGGCGTCGGGAAGCTGGCGGCCGATGCGCCACACCCTCCTGCGGAAGAACGCGGTCGGGAAATCGTACGCCATCGCCTGGACATCCTGGCAAAGCGACAACGTGACCGCGCCGGTCTGCGCCGGGCTTGTCAGGACGCGCATCGCCTCGGGCAGGGACGTCAGGATCTGCTCCGGACGCACGATCCGATCCCAGTATCGGGACACCGGCTTGAAGCAGTCGTTGACCGAAATGTCCTGGGTCGCGTCGGACTCGACCTGCTGAAGCACCGGGGCGACGTTTCGGCGCGCGAAGATGTCGCCGGGCAGCAGAAGCACCGGCACGCGGTTTATGGTGGCCGCGGCCGCGCCGGTAATCATGTTGGTGGCGCCCGGCCCGATCGAGGACGTGCATACCATCGCGCCCATCCGGTTCTTCATCCTGGCATACGCCGCCGCAAGGTGGACCTGGGCCTGCTCGTTCTTGGACTGGAAATACGGAAAATCCGGGTTTTCCTGCAGGGCCTGGCCTATGCCGGCCACGTTGCCGTGCCCGAAGATCCCGAAAACCCCGCCGAAAAAGCGCTGCTGCGCCCCGTCGCGATCCACGTACTGGTTCTTCAGGAACGCGATTATCGCCTGGGCCGTTGTCATCCTGGTCGTATTCATGCGCCAACCCCCTGTCAAAACTGGGTGCCGGTGAAGGGCAGATCCTTCAGCCAGACGTGCTCGGCCGTAAATTCCGGCGTTGTATAGCGGTTCCCCGGCAGATGCCGGATTGCCCAGATGTAATACATTTCGTAACCGGGCGCGGCGACCTGGCTGTGGTCGTTACCGCCCGAAATCCGCAGCGTGTCGTACTGGCGGATCTTCAGGACGTCGTCGCCAAGTTCGCCATGGCCGTATCCCTGCGGCATGCTGAACCGGTAATGGTAAATTTCCGGCTGCGGATGATGATGCGGCGGGTAACTGGACCAGCGCCCGCCGAAATTGACGACTTCACCAAGGACAAGCTGCGCGTCCGGGTTGTTCCGGTTGTCGAAAATGGTGCGCACGACCCGATACGCCGTGTCGTTCCATCGTCCCCGGTCGCGCAGTTCACACTCAAGCATCGTCTTCGGGTCGTAAAACCTGGGCGCGAACGAACGGTCGTTCGGAACCCTGAAAAGCGCCAGTTCGCAGTCGGCAAGCGCCCTTACGGTCACCGGGCACCCGGCCGGCACGTGCATGCAGTACGGATCCTGGGAAAAAAGCGACGTCCTGGTCGCCGTGTGGGATTTGTCGCCCTGCTGGAAAAGCACCGTTCCGTCCATCAGAAGCCACGCGCACTCGAAACCGGCGTCCGAAGGGTCGAAGATCGTTTCGCCCGCACATGCGCGAAGGATGAAGAAGTCCATCCCCATCGGGACTTCCGTGTCGTCCTGCCTGCAGACGGCCGTGCGCCCCGGCCCAAAACCCTGTAAGAACCTGTCAAGCCTTGGATCCTTCATCACTTTCCTCCACCTTCGCCACGGGCCACGTCTGGATCCGGGATCATGAAATCGCGCACCACAGCCAGCAGTTCCTGGTAAGACCCAAGGAACGCCCGAAGCGTCCTTGCCGTCGCGCCGTATGCGTCGAATTCGGCCGGCGCCATGCCGTCCGGCCGGTACGCCCGAACGAAATCCGAAAAGTTGGCCGTCATGAAATCGATGACCGCCGGATCGACCGGATTGTCGAAACGGGCAACGACCGGGAT
>Ga0116177_10000632_pt1 | contig 25965 bp, 7 predicted proteins | sample AD_STIC10_MetaG_FD_89750 | JGI IMG/M metagenome (GOLD analysis project Ga0116177, IMG submission 89750) | Active sludge microbial communities of municipal wastewater-treating anaerobic digesters from USA - AD_STIC10_MetaG | ecosystem: Engineered > Bioreactor > Anaerobic > Digestate | place: USA... | reverse complement strand
TGTTTCCCTTTGTGCAGAACCCGGCAGAAAAGGCAGGTAATCCCGGCAATCAGGTACGCGCAAAGCGCGTAAACGTTGCTGTATTGAATGCCGCGATTATAGGAATTCACAAATGAGTTGATTTCAACGGTCGCCGCTTTAACGGCCGATATGGCCTGCTGAACAATAATCACATTTTTCAGATCCGTCAGCATTTCTTTCCCCTGAGGCATAAAAACCGTCTCAGGGAGATTGACTTCAAGAGAGGCTGTTGCTAAAAGAAAAAGGTGAAATCCGGCCAGACCAAAGAAGAAAAGAGAAAGGGCGATCCAGACAAACTCGATCAGACGGTCACGCGCCATACCCCATCAGGCCTCACTGGCGGCCTGGAACACATAAGCGGGTTTCATCAGCGGCTTGTAATGATACGGGATGGGGATGGGGAACGTTGCCACGTCATAAACTCCCGTCAGCAATCGCCCGCACATATAATAGATCCCTAGGAAGAATCCCTCGAAAAATCCTGTCGCAGTCCCTTTCACATCCGCGGATTTCTGGATATTGGTCGGAATTTCAACAATTGAAAACACGGTATTCGTAAAACCCCGCCCCAGTTTTATCAGCGGATTATCCGCGTAGGCACAGTTCGCAGACAGCGTAAGACACAAAATTAAGGCAATAATGATTTTTTTACGCATAGACCTTCCCTCCTTAATAGTCCTTTTCATTCCAGTCACATCGGAAGGCAAAGCTTCCTATATATAAGAACGGCCGCTAATTCCCCGGCTGAAGAAAATTTATCATTCGTTTTAAAATACTTTATGCCCTCATCAACCCTTTGTCAATGAAATGCCCTCCCCCTCCGGTGACTGGTCAAGGATTTGCTTTTCTGTTATACTTCCCGCATGTTTGGGGAATTTTTGAAAAAAACCGAGAAATACGCAATCACAATATTTGTCTGGATTTATGTTTCCCTGCTCACGGTTCTCACCAACTTCACTATTCTTTTAAGCTTTCTGCCGTTCAGCATTTTTGATCCGCAACGGAGAATCGCACATACAATCATTACTCTGTTATGGGGAAAAGTGCTCGGAAAATTCAATCCATTCTGGAAGCTCCGCCTAAAACCATCAAGCTCCACGGATCCCAAACAAACCTACGTCATTGTCTGCAATCATACGAGCCTCGCCGACATTATCTGCATTTACAATTTAAATCTTCAATTCAAATGGATCGCTAAGGAAAGTCTTTTCAAAGTCCCTTTCCTCGGCTGGTGCATGAGCCTCGCAAAGTACATCCCCCTTGAAAGAGGGAAAACCAGCAGTATCCGGACCAGTTACGAAAAATCAAAATGGTGGCTCAATCAGGGAATGTCTGTTCTAATCTTCCCGGAAGGTACCCGAAGCAAAGACGGCTCGCTCGGCGATTTCAAGAACGGAGCGTTCAAGCTGGCTATCGAATGCCAAAGACCCATTCTGCCGGTTGTCTTGAAAGGAAATGAAAAAGTTATCGCCAAAGGCAAATCAACCGTTGCGGGAAGAACGGAAACGCTTATCAAAGTGCTTCCGCCCGTTGAAACGCGCGGATTCGGACTGGGAGATTTTCAGGCATTGAAGAAAAAAATTCACGATCTTTACAAATCGGAAGTTTCTTTTCGCTAAAAACCGGCCGCCCCGGAAGCGGGATTTCTAAATGGAACAAAGTCTTTCCCCAAACAACGCTTTCCGCTACGACGCATTCCAACAGAAAGCGATCGATATCATCAATCGCGAAAAATCCCTGATCGTCTCGGCGCCGACGGGCGCCGGGAAAACGCTGATCGCGGAATATGCCATTGAACAGGCCCTTGCCAAGCGCGAAAAAGCGATTTACACCGCTCCGATCAAAGCGTTGAGCAATCAAAAATTCCGGGATTTCCATCAGCGATACGGAGACGAGATCGGCATCCTGACCGGCGACGTTTCCATCAACCCCCATGCGCCGATCCTCATCATGACGACCGAAATTTACCGGAACACCTTATTTGAAAATCCGGAACGCCTCAAAAAAACGGCCTGGGTCATTTTCGACGAAGTCCATTATCTGGACGACTGGGAACGCGGCACCGTCTGGGAGGAGGCTATCATGTTCTCGCCCCTGGAGATCCAACTCCTCTGCCTGAGTGCCACCGTTCCGAATCTCGAAGAATTCGCACGCTGGATTCAGACTGTGCACAAGCGCGAAATCGAAATAGTCTCGGAAACCCATCGCCCCGTTCCGCTCCGGAATTTTTACCAATGCCAGGGAGGGCTTTTTCCCGATCCTCACGCATTGAAAAAAGAAGGCTATCTGGGACGGGAAAACTGGACCGCCTCAGGCCGGGAACGCCGCCAGAGACTTTACTGGCGGGCCCGCCCGAATCGCCTCGAACCGCTGATCCGGACCCTTTCCCGGGAAGAAAAACTCCCCGCAATCTATTTTACCTTCGGGAGGCGCCGGACCGAAACGCTTGCGTGGGAATTGTCGGATTTCGATTTTTTGAATCCGCAGGAAAAATCGGCGGTAACCGAGCTAACGCAAGACCTCTATGACCGCTACAACTTAACCCGGGAACGCTCGGCCAATGAGATGCTTTCCCTCATCGAACGCGGCATCGCTTTCCACCATGCCGGCATGCTTCCCACGCTGAAAGAAGTGATCGAAAGACTTTTTACAAGCCGCCTCATCAAACTGATCTTCACCACCGAAACATTCGCGCTGGGAATCAATATGCCGGCCCGGAGCGTTATTTTTGATGAACTCAGAAAATTTTACGGGACCCATTTCGCGAATCTCCGGACGCGGGATTTTTATCAGATGGCGGGACGGGCGGGACGGCGAGGCATGGACAGGGAAGGATTCGTTTATGTCCGGGTCAATCCTCACGACATTCCCTACCCGGAAGTGATGCGGATTATTTACGGCAAACACGAGCCGGTCATCAGCCAATTCAACGCGACTTACGCCACTGTTCTTAATCTTTTCCGCCGGTTCGGAACCAATCTCCCGGACATTTATCCGCGATCGTTTCATTATTATCAATCCACGCAAAAAGGCAGGCGCCGCGGCCTTGATCTGCTAAAGCAAAAATTGGAACTGCTAAAGGAATTGAAATATCTCGAAGGCGAAACCCTCACTCCCAAAGGCGAATTCGCCTCGTGGCTTTACGGCTACGAGCTTATGCTCTCCGAATTGCACGCAACGGGATTTCTGGACCATTTGAGTGAGGCGGATCTTTCCATGCTCCTTGCCGCACTGGTTTACGAGCCTCGCAAAGGCACAACCCCAATCCGGATCAAAGCACCGATTCACCGCCTCCGGGAAACGTGCGAAAACACCCTTCATGCCCTTCATTACCGGGAGGAAAAATTCCGTATTTACCCGCGAACCAAGCTTACTCATTTTCATCTTTCGGACGCCCTTCAGGCCTGGTGTCGCGGCGCTAAATTTCACCAGCTAACGGAACTTCTCGCCGTCGATGAAGGAGAGATTGTCCGCTACTTCAGAATGGTGATTCAGCTTCTGAGGCAACTTCAATTCGCGCCGCACAGTTCGGCGGGCTTGCGAGAGAAAGCCTCCCGCGCGGTTTCATTAATCAATCGGGACGTTATCGACGCGGAAAAACAACTTCGAACCTAAAGGGGTCTCACCCCTTTTTCAAAAACAAAATGCAAAAAAATGCGGACACAAAGGGGGCACACCCCTTTTCCAATAAAAACAAATGTAAAAAAGGGGGTATGCCCCCGATTATTCATATCGATATGGACGCTTTCTACGCCGCCGTCGAGCAACGGGACAATCCGGAACTCCGCGGCAAGCCGGTAATTGTCGGCGGAAGCCCGACCGGTCGCGGCGTCGTCAGTACTGCATCCTATGAGGCGCGAAAATTCGGCGTTCATTCCGCCATGCCCGCAGGCCAGGCAAAAAAACTCTGCCCCCAGGGAATTTTCCTTAAGCCCAATTTCGAAAAATACGAAACCGCGTCCCGGCAAATCCATTCCATCTTCAGGCAATACACGGATATCGTCGAACCCGTCAGCCTGGATGAAGCCTATCTGGACGTCTCAAAGAACAAACTCAATCTCGACGACCCCGTCATGATCGCCCGCCTCATCAAACAAAGTATCCGGGCCGTAACCCGCCTCACCGCCTCAGCGGGCGTGGCCCCGAACAAATTCCTGGCCAAAATCGCCTCCGACATGAAAAAGCCGGACGGGCTTTTCGTCGTCACCCCCGATGAGGTTGAAAATTTTCTAGAGCCGCTTCCGGTACGGAAAATCCCGGGGGTCGGTCCCGTCACCGAAAAAAAACTGACGCGGCTCGGGATCGAAACCTGCGGCACGCTGCTCTCCAAAAGCAAAGAGGAGCTCAGAAAACATTTCGGGAAATTCGGAATCGACCTTTGGGAAATGGCGCGCGGGATCGACGCAAGTCCCGTCATCGTCGGATGGAAAGCGAAACAAATCGGCTGCGAAGAGACCTTTGAGAAAGATCTTCTGTCTCTTGAAGACTTAAAGCGTGAGCTCAAGCTTCTCGCGGCAGAAACTCTCAGCAGGGCGCGGGAAGACAAGAAATCCGGCAGGACTCTCACGCTCAAAGTCAAATACGCCGACTTCACTGTGATCACGCGAAGCGAAACCGTGACGCATCCTCTCGAAGACACGGAAGAAATCGCCGCGCGGGCGTTTTCGCTGCTCAGGAAAAAGACCGAGGCCGGCCGCCGGAAAATCCGTTTATTGGGGATCAGTCTTTCGGGTTTTGCGGGAGAAAAAAAGAGGGGGAATTTTCAGCCCGAATTATTCTCCTTTTGACTCGGAGTGCTCCTTGTGTTCGTAATCCAGATGCGGATGGTCTTCGGAAGGGCCGAAAACGAGCCCGAATCTTTCCCCAAACCGTTTTCCGACCAGCAAAAGAAACAATACCACGAATCCGAGGCACAATATCCCTTCCACAATTAAAATATTCCGGAAAACGGAAAAATCATTGAACGCGGCCTGCGCTTTTACGGTCAACCGGACCACCTGCAAAAGAATTCCGACCAAAGAAAGAAGGATGAGCCCGTTCTTCGCCCATTTTCTGAAAAGGAAAACTCCGAAACCGCAGAAAGCAACCCAAAAAGCAAAAAGCGCGTGCAGCATCCCGTAAAGAGCAATCCCCGAAATAGGCCATCGTGACAAAAGAGTCCCTTCGGCACCCATCGGAGTATCGTTGTAATAATCGAGCAGCCCCACATTCACAACTCTAAGCAAAATAGATAGCGACAGGAGGAAACTTAAAATCAGAACAGTCGACCGAAGCACCCAGAATCGCTCCCGCCCGACGATATAATGCCCGATGAAATCCGAATCTGCGGAGCTGATCTTAACAAGGCGGGTCCCTAGAAAATAAGGATAAGATTTTTTCAGACTTCCGGATTGAGTGCTTCGAACCACTTGAATATCGGCTTTGACTTTCCGGAAACGCCCCGGCAGGCGGAATTCCACCGATAAGATCTCGCCTTCCGGGATCATTTCGGCCGTATTGAGCCCGAACCCCGAGGGGCTGATGTCCCGGCCCTGTGCCCTCACAAAATTCGCGCTATCCTTACGCTTAAAACGGAGGGGAAAAGTGATCCGCAAGCGATAACAAATCCGCTCCCCTTCCCGTTTTGCCGCCGCTACCATAATTCCTTCATATACCGGGTGTAGAAATTGTAATCAATCTTGTCAACGTCCTCCCGGTTGATATCCCGGATCTTTTCCCCGGTCTGCACGCGAAGCGCCCCGGCCGTTTCCGACACAATACGCCCCCGCAAAACCTGGCCGTCCTTCAGATACAGCATGTCCGTATCGAGCAGCCCCCCGATCCGGACCACCGCCTGCTGTTTCCAGTAATCCTGCTGAGTCGCGACGATCCCGATCCCGCCCGCGAAAACCACCCCGAAAAGGAACCCCGAGAAAAAACCGATGACCGCAAAAGTGCTTGATCGTTTCATGGTGAGATTATAAGGGGTCACACCTACTTATTGCAAGCAAAGGCGAAGAGGAGCAATAAAAATAGGTGTGACCCCGGGGTTTATGCCGCGGCCTCCACGAATTTTTTCGCGGCTTCGGCCGCAGCTAATGTGTTTACGATTCCGGCGATACGATTCCAGGCGCCCTCGCTCAGGAAAGGCAGATTCCCCGCTCCCCCCTGCTCCAGCATTTTCATGAGCTCAGGGGACAGCCGGAGAAATTCCGCCAGTCCCAGCAAAGCGCGGAAATTCGCGATCTTGGACGCTTGAACCAGCGCCAAATCCACGCGAAATCCTTCTTTCCCGGAATCTTTCTTCAAATTAAATTGATCCGCGGGAGAACCGACCAACAGCGCGCTCCCGGCTCCGAGATCCTTATCCGTAATTTCCTTCCCCTCCCGGCGCACGACAAGGTTCAATCCCGTTATGCCCCGCAACACTGCGGGGACCTTCCCTCTATCCATAAAAACGCTGACCTTCCCCACGCGAACCATTCGCTCGAGAAGCTGAGACGTTTCCAAATCTGCCCCGTAAAGATTAATTAACTCTGACGCCACTCCATAATTCTGCGGCTGAAGATCTTTGGCAGAGTCATATCCAAGCTGCGCCTTCTGATCTGCCGACAATCCTTCGAAAAGTGCCTTTACTTGCTCAGAATTTGCTGTGGCTAGACTTTCAAGAAGCGCAAATCCTTCCGCGCTAAATCCTTCAACCCCTTCACCGGTCACAGCCTCCCGGACCCCGAATAAAAGCGCAACATCAAGGCCGATTGTCAACAAAGCACGGGAATCCGAATCGAGAAATTCAAAATGTTCATCCACCAATCCCGGAAGTCTCTGGAAGATTTCTTCCGCAGAAAGCGCGTCAACCGCCCCAATCAACGCCGTGCTGTGTGTACTCCAATCCGCTTCCGTCCCCTTAAATCCTTCCCGGGCCGCGTTTTCCCAATTCGCTACCGCGCTATCGACAACAGCCCCGATCTTCGCTTCATCTTCCGCCCCTAAGCTGTTCGCAGCAGCCTCCTGAAGGCTCGGCGTTGTCATCACATCATCTGTCCTCAAATTTTCAATCCCCAAAAATCCCTTCACCGCCTTTTCATCGAACGCCGCTTCCGTCCCCAGCGAAGAGGCGGCATCTATGTTACGGCCCCGTTGAAGAAGAAGGGCTAAGAGGGCCCCTTGCGGAATTTGCGGCTTATTCAGCGCTCGTTCCAATAACGCATCCCCCTTGCCTTCCTGCGCTGCCATCCATCCGCGAACTACTTCAAAAACGGCCCTCTCACCTCTCCCGGTCTCTCCGGCCACAGCCTGCAGTATCTTCATAAAACGATAAGCCGGCGTCCCAAACGGAATGATATTCATGTCTTCAAAATAATCTTTTCCGAATCGATCCAGTTCATCCAAGCTTAACGCAATTCCTGCTTCGCCCATGTCCCCAAAAACCCTCTCGGCTATTTGTCTCGCTTCATCCACCCCTACCGCCCCCAACGATGCGCCATTAATTTGAGGGATGGATAGGATGACACCATTAACAGCCGCATCTATATCAAGAAAACTCCGAAGAGATTCAATAGTCCTCCCCCTGCTGTCATCACCCAAATCTCTTGAAGCGTCTACGATATCGCTGAGAATAGAGTTCCACAGAACGCTATAAGGATGTTCCGGCATATTTGCCACCAAATCTTTTCGGCGTCCGGCGTCAGCTCTCTCCTTTCCTCCCGCAAATTGCCGTATCTTTCCTAAATCAACGGCAGTTAAAGTACCGGCCTCGATTTTCTGCCGCAAAGCCGCGGCAGATTTCTGTCTTACCGCATCCATAATCGTCACAGCTCGGTTAACCTGTTCAGGGCTCAAAAGGTTAACGACAATCCCTCTGTTTTCCGCCTCATCCAAAATATCTTCCTGTTGGTCCTTTTCAAGCTCGGGCGCAATGGCACGGCTCAAAGTTCCTTTCGCGTAGTCTTCGAATTCATTTGGCATAAAAAAGCTATAGTGCGAGACGCCATTCTCGGTTACAAGACCAACGTACCAAACCCCACCTGAATCAGGGGTGCGGATTATCAGGGTTCGTATTTGCCCATCAGGGCTTATAAAAACATCTCCTGCCTGTATCGGTTCGTCCGACACATTTTCTTCTCCAGGCCTCCCCCCCAGCGATGCACCCCACGCACCGGTATTAGCACCCCCATCGGGCGGAGTTGCGATTCTTTCGTCCAAAGTAGATTTCACAAGTTCGCAGATCTGTCTCGCCAGATCTTGCCGCCCGTCTTTCAGTTCTTCTTCCGTAAGCTCACGCACTGCCCCGCTCAAAGGAGAAGCCAGCACATTCACCAGCGAATTCATATTATCCGGATTCTTGTCGAATCCCGAATCAATACGCCGGCCACTGCCCAGATAGGTCCCGACAAATTCGGTCATTAACCTGCGAAACTCCGGATTCTGGACCAGGGCTCTCACAACCTCAAGTTTCAGAGAATCCTCCGTTCTGCCCGGATTTAAACGCTCTATTTCCCCATCCCATTCTTCCCGAATCCCCCTGGCTTTTCCGGTCAAAACCGCAGGATCAGTCACCAAATCCGGAAATAGAATCCCGACAAATTCAGCAAGATTGTCCGAACCGTAATTATTCATGCCTAATTCATAAGTGAACATGGACAGAACATGTCCTGCCAAACTGTCTTTTTCCCTTTCGATCCACTGCGCCTGAGCAATCTCTCGCACCAATCCTCGAATACGGGCCGCCTTTTCAGGATCCAAACGCTCTTCGGGCTTGGAAAGATATTCTTCGATGGCGTTCTTTGCCGCAGTATGTTCCGGTTTATTCAGCTCGATCAGGAAAGTCCGGGCCAGTTCCGACACCGGCTCTTTCGCAAAGTCTTCTATCGAACGGCTTGAGCTTCCGGAAAGCTGCATAAAAACGTTGTCTGCCCGACCCGCGAGCTTATCGGCCATTTCCTTATAGGTCAGCCTTTCATCCACAGCGGCTATTATTTGGCCCGCCCTATCGGCTTGCGTCGGCAATTGAGCGGCATCGAAAGAAGAAGAGAAATCAATTTCGAGAATGTCGACAGATGCAACCCCGCGCGACAAATCTTCTTGTTTCTTTGCGGCAACGGCAGCCTTAGCTGCTTGGACCGATTCCGCAAACTGGGCCGTGGCCAAGTACTCGGTCAGAATTTCTCTAAATTGCGCCCTTTCCGTCTCGGTCATGGCATTCAAAACCACTCCCGCCCGATACCGGGCATAATCAGAAGCGCTTCCCCCTCGGGGAGAATTCATTCCGAGTGCCATAAACGCTTGAAACATATAGTCAAGCGCACCTTGAATCTCTTCGACAGAACTACTTGCCGCATTGACGGCACAAATATGAATGATCGTATCAAAAGCCTTCTGTGCCTGAGTCCCGTTATCGTACACCAGATAACTCGCAAGCCGTATCGGCTGACTCGCGACTCTTTCAAGCATCTCCGCCCGTTCCGCCTTGATTTGCCCCAACAATTTCCTGGTCTTTTCTTCGGCGGCAGAAACAATCTCCGGAGCCAGTTCGCCTTCCAGACTCGCCTCCAGAAGATTCGCCGTCATCTCCGCCATAGCCTGAACGACTACCGCAAGATTCTTACTCACCGGATAATTGCCGGCAGCTTGACTGAAGACCACCTCATCCAAAAACCGGCATTCCGTAATCAGACCATCTCCATCTGCTTGCTCAACAATCACTTGTTCCACCATTATGTGCCGGATACTTTCCAAAAGCCCCTCAATATCCGGGTCATAAATCTTCCCCGCAAAAAAGGATCCGATAACATCTTTGATAGAACTGACCGCATTCGGTCCATATCCGTTCTGAGCCCGATTCTCAATCAACCGAGTGACATCCTTTACCTCGCCTTGAGCCAAAGCCTCGGAATTGGCAATGCGCCTCAACTCACTTGCAATTCCTTTTATTTTTGCTTCGGACGCCATCTGATCATCCCCCAGCGATTGGGCGGCAATTTGCTCCGCCCGTTCCCGCGCTTCTTCAATTGTTTTATACAAATCAACTATATCCACATCCCCCCAATCCATAACTCCATACATGCCTAAGGATGGCTCATTAGCAAGCCCCAGGGCGAGAATCCTCTGTTTCAGAGTATCTTCATCCAAATTATCGACCTTCCTGAAAACCGTTTGCGCGCCAAGCTGATAAGCCTTAAATCCAAGCATTTCGAGACCAACCGGCGGCTGACGCCCTTCGGAACCGGAAACCATCAATAAAGAATCCTCCGGAAAGCGATTCAGGAATCTGGAAAGTAACGGCTGCCAGGCCCAATTCTTGGGATCAATCCAAAAATTCTGCGGGAGTACAATTACAGAAGCTCTGGGCAACTCATCGAAATTTAAATTAACCCTCATTGCAGTTCTTGTCGCCCCATTTGAGATCGTGCTATGAAAGTCCCCCAAAACTACGCCCCGGTCCCTCGGAAACTCGGAAACATAAAAACGGCTCTCATCCGGAGAAAGATCCCAGCTCGGCATTTTTGACCGCGCAGCTTGCAATCCGGTCCGCCACTGACGTTCCAACAAACTCACAAACGCCTGCCGGTATGCTTCATCCTCCAGACTTCCTCTGAGGCCAGCAAGCGAATCCAGTAACGCTGCCCCGGGCTCTCCCGCCTTGATTCGCATTTCCCAGGGTCTGACCGTCAAAAACAAAACCCCCATTGCCTGATCCATCCAATCATTCTCGGCCCATATACTTTCCTCCTCCCGCGCGCCTTCTTCCGTCCGGCTCAGATAATCAATAATCGAATAACTCTCCCGCATGAGCCGCACTCTGTCTTCCATGGACGAAAAGCCGAAAAAGTCACTAAACATCACCCCGTTTCGCAAATTCTGATTGAGGGGAGAAAGCAGCATCTCCGAGATAAAATAACGAACTGTCTCGGGCGTTGACAGATCCAGGCGCGCCAACACCTCACCGCTAACAGGCCCCAGGATTCCTTGTATCTCTCGAATATCATCTGCCGTAATCTTGGGCCCCAGGCCGATTCCGGCCGCAACCTTCCCCGCAACAGACGTCGCCGGATTTAATTTTTCACCCAAAAGATTTACTAACGCTTCCATTCTTGAGAACATCAGGCTCCTATCTTCACCCCATTGCGCCCATAATTGAGCCGTCATCTCCTCTATTAATTCTTCCTGCTCCGGATTGATTCCTCTTCCCAGCGATGCACCCGACGCAGCCATGCTCGCCCGAACTGCGGCCGGGACCAATCCCTGAATCACTTCCATTGCTTCCTCATAAGCCGCCTTACACTTCTCGTCTCGTCTTATCCCCTCCGTCACCTGCTTGAGAAATTCTTCTTTAATCTGAAAATCTCGCGGCCCAACCATCCTCAGATAACTGTTGATCCGGCTATCAACGTTACTTTCAAAAGTCCCGGCGGCAATATTATTGTAAAGCTCCGCCAAATCCCCTCTCTGAACCGCCGCAAACTCCATCGCATCTCTTGCCAAATCAATCGGCCCAAAAACATGCCCCCCCACAAACGGCTTCCCCCAATTCCTTGTCTCATAATTTCGCAATGCCTCATCCAATTTCGACAACGCATCCCGAATACTTATCTTCATGCTCTCAACCGACTCACCCCCAAGCGAAGCACCTTCATCCGCTTGCGCAATTTTTGTCCCCGTAACTTTCCCCCATGCCGGATCGACGAAAATACCTGTCCCATAACTCGAACCCTTCCCTTCCGACCCCACATCGTCAACCAAAATAGTTCCGTCTGCCTGATAGGTAACCCGGGCATGGTTTCTCGAAACCGCTGTGGCAGCTATTTGGATATCATCGCTAACCCTTCTTCCAAGAGTAACCGATTCGCCGGGCTTCAAAGTTTTCGCCTGACCTCCTTCTCCGACACGGAGGGAACCTTCCTCCTGCGTAACCGGCATGATCGCACCACCATTGTCAATAGGTCCAAGTTCAAGGTACATCGTTCCCTCTAAATTCAACGGTCCACTCGACAAATCCCCGCTCTTAGACCGCCACACTTCCTGCACCTCACCCAGCGATGCGCCGGTATCAGCCATGCGGGCCAAAGCCTGACGAATCACGCCGGCGACTTCTTCGTTAGTCGCGTCAGCAAGACCGCTTTCTCTTCCCACCAAGTCCCGCACGGGACGAAACGCAAGACACGAATCCGACGTCCCGCCACTATCCAGATTTCTCAACTGTCTCTCAAACTCACTTATCCTCCCAGCTTCTTTTCCCATCGCTTCATCACTTACCAAAAAACCAAGAGTCCGGATAACACTTCCTTCGCTTCCAAACCGGCCGAAATTTTCCCGCATTAAAGCTGAAGAGATTTCCCCGCCTGCTTTTATCGCGTCCATTACCTGCGGAACGGTTCGGTCAAGCGCATCCTTCCGCGCCGCCGACTGATCCGCTTGCACTTCATTTAAAATCTGCCTTGCTTCAGGTAATGCCGCCCGGATTACATTCGCAATTTCCGCCTGGGACGCATCAGGAACTGCCGAAACAACAATTCCGCGAACCAAACGAAACGCCTGGCATGAATTATTGCCGCCTCCGGAGTCCAAGCCCCTAAGCTGATCTTCAAATAAACGCTCTCCCGCTTTATTCACCAAAAAATCAAGTTGTCCGATTAAATCAAACCCCAAATCCTGCGAAGGCCGAACCAATCCGTCTCTCACTTGCGCCACCACTCCATTCAACGCCGCCTTTCGCGCCGCCGCCTGATCGGTCGCAATCCGCGTCGCTTCAACTTGGATCGCTGCTTGCGCGGCTTGAACCTCGGGAAGTGCTTCACGAATTAATGTTGCCACTTCGGTAATGCTGACCCCCGCCCGAATCTGCCCGCTCACCGCTTTCTGCCCGATCTGATAAATCGCCCCCCATGCCTGCTCCAATGGGCCACCCTGCCGTGACCGCTCCCCGTAAATTTGCGTTTCGGACGGAATCGCCCCCCCCAAGTTCACTAAATCACTGATCTGGGAAAGAAGTCCGGGAGCCATTTTTCCCAACGCCTCTTTTACGGCCGGAACCGCATTTGACAACGCCTCCGTCCTAAGCGATTCTCTTCGACTCATCTCGGCAGGCAACGCTAATCTAATCAATACCGCAGCCATCTCTTTAGCTTTCTCGTTTTCATTCCCCATATCCGGAATATTTGTCCGCACTAAATCTCTGATCGGCCGGAACCCAAGACATGAATTATTGCCGCCTCCGGCATCCAAATTCGCAAGCTGACGATTAAAGTCATTCGATCCGGCACGATTGACCAACCAATCAAGATTCATGACAATGTGCGCAGGCATCTCCCGCAATGCGTCCTGTGTCGCAATCAAAGCTTCGATTTTCCCAATCAATTCATCCTGCGCCCGCCTGAGATTTCCATCCTCCCGGATTACCCCAAATATTCCCAATTTCCCGGCCACCGACGCCAATTTCTCAAAAGCCTGCTGTCTTAAATACGGAGCTTGCGCGGCTTCGCGCCCCAACCTTTCAAGATCCGCTTTTTCATCATCGGACACAATAGCTCCCGTTCGCTTTTTGTAATCCAGCGTGGCTTTTATAGATTCCAATCTCTGCGCCGACACGGCAGCATCTGCAACAAGCCTGCGGTAATCCTGAAGAGCTGCCCTGAGATCCTCAATCGTCACCTCCCCAAGCGACTGGGCGGAAACCCCGGCGTCCAAATCATAGACTTTCGCCTCCCCCGTCAACCGAAGGCTTCCGGCAGCCGTCAAGCTCTCGGGTCCCGTCGCATCCGGAAGAATCGCGGCCGCGTTAGTTAAAACCAATTCTCCGCCGCGGGATTCAAACTGAGGAGATACGCTGCCGGAATAAGTCACCGTCGTCACATCTCCCGCTTGAATTGTAAGGACCCCCGCCTCCACAAGCCGCGGCAACGCACTCAGCGGAAGCGAAAGAGTTTGGCTTGAGCCGTTTCCGGTCCAAGTCGCCGGGACAGATTCCATCCCCGTATTCAGTCTGGTCTCCCTGGCAAGCCTTGTAATCGCAACCGCTTCTCTCCCGATCCTATCCAATGAATTCAAAATTTCCTGTCTCTGCCGGTCAGGGCTTACTTTTGACGGTTGCTTCACGTAAAAACCCGTTGCCGGATTCCGCTGAAAACCAACCGCACTCAAAATATCCCCGGCCCCTCTTGTCTGTCCAAACCCTCCGATCACCAGAATGCTCCCCGCCGGAAGTCCCGCAAGAAAATCGGCGACATATCCGCCAAGAGCACCCCGTTGCAACAGTCGTCTGTCAGCGCCCAGCAAACAGCCCAAACCTTTTTCGACATCATCGCCGGCATAAACAAAGGAAGGCGCATTCAAAGAAATGGTTCCGCTTTGATTCCATGGGCTGAATCTAAATTCGGTTTGAGGGCTCCATCCTTCGCCGGCCCTAAAAACATTCGCGTCCATTATCCCGTTTTTCCTTTCCGCGCGGCGTTCAGCTTCATTCAAATACAAATTTCTGACAATAACGGCCTGCTGAATCCTTCCCGCATCAAACCCTTCCAGAACGGCCTGCCGTAATTCTTCGGGCAATCTCGCGACCATGTTTCGCAGAGCTTCCGGCGCAGGCTGAGCCGCAACCGGCTTTAAAGCAAGGTCTCTCGTCGCCAGATATTGTTTCAGCTCCGTTTCAACTCTTTTGCGACCAAATTCTCGAGTCAACACTCCCACCCAAACCTCTCTTAAAAATGACTGCCCCACCCCATAGGTTCCGTCTCCGGTCAACGCCTGCGGAGTACTAAACCGCTGTAAAACCGCAGCCAATCTCGCCGCAACATTTCCGGCTTGGGCCGCATCCAATTGGGGGAAAGTTTGCCGAACAACCTGCTGCGCGATTAACCCGGCTTCTTCGCTCGTAATTTTCGAGTCTTTCCTTTCCGCGACAACCCCGTATTTTCTGCCAAGATTCACCCAACGGTTCCCCGTACGCCCCGTGTTATAATCTTCCACGGTTTTCCGCATCGCGCGCCCGGCATTAATCAGAAGATTGACGAGACTTGCGATATCCTGATCCTGGCCGTTTAATGCCCTAAATAATTGATCCGCCAGATAATAATCCTGAGCAATCCTAGTCCCCCCCGCATCAGTCATTGTCCCCATCGACTGGGCGGAAACAGGCGCTTGAGCCGCCAAAAAAGTGTATACCACTTTACGTTTCTCAGTCATATTGGTTGCCGCACGAACCGCCCTCTCAATTCCAGCAAATTCATCCAGTTTACCCATCGGATAATCCACACGAGCCTGATCACTTATGCTCATTTGCTTAATCATCTCTTCCATTCCCGAAACAATTTGTCGCGCCGTAATCCCCTCCAAACGACCAAAATCATCCACAAGAGCAGACATATCATCCGGTGACTTAATTGAAGGAAGGCATTCTTCCAAAACAAATCTCATCGGTAAATTTCCCAGCAAATTTATCAGAGCTTCTCGCCGCGCGTTGAAAACTTCTTCCGGCGCTCTTTCACGCCTTGGGGCTACTGCCGGAGCTGAAGCCGGAGCCTGCACCGGAGGAAGAGCTTCTTCTTTTTCGCGCCCCCTAAAAAGCCCTCCGAATAATCCAAGCGATTGGCCGGTGGCTCCTTCCTTTTCCCGGATCTTTGAATCCCAATACGCCGCACCTAACGTTTTGCCATCTAAAAATTTGTCAACGACAGCATCACAGATTGCCTCATTCAACGGTGTTCCAATATTAAAGTCAGCTTTCGTTAGGCCAAGATCCGTCATTACGTCACCAATTTTCACATAATCCGAATTTCGTTCACCTTCAGGTTTCTGGGTATTTGCATCAACTTGATCTAAAATCTCAACCACTGTCGCCGCGATATCCGTCTTCTCCACGGAAGGAGTGTACGTCCCCACAAAATTGACAAGCGAATCCATCAGTCCGGATATTAACACGCGTTGCGCTGCTTCACTCAACTGCCCCATCGATTGGCCGGTGGCAGGAACAATTCCGAGGCTGATGGCAACATCTTTCAAGTTATTTCCAAACACGTTCATTCGTGCCATTTCATCGGGGTCTGCCGCATTTGCCTGAGCCACTTTATCCACATAATCCATTGCCATAGCAAGCAAGGCCAGAAAACGCATTTCATTCAAGCTCTCGGCATGACGTATTTGATCTAAACGCCCGTGATCAAGCAATGTTCTTCCGGGAAGTTCTCTTAACATTCCTTTCCTGCTCAAATCTTCCAATCTTTTTGCGCCTTCGGGGAAAAATACGTTCCCGGCTTTTTCCCTCGTTGTTAAAAGTTTCTCGCGGATTTCCTGTGTTTTTTTGCGCGCTTCGACACCTTCCGTCTCCGTCATTTCGCTTAAAACCGCAAGACTGCTTGCCAAAGTATTCATAATACCGGCAATCTGCCTGGCTTTTTCAGTTTCATCCAACCCATCAACTTTATATCTTAATTCCCTAATCACACCCCCAACAGTTCCGAGTTCAGTGCTCGACGGGCGATATTTCAATCCGTTAAAACGATCTTCCCGAGGAGCGAGTGCCCGCGCCTGCTGCGTGATAAAATCCGTTCCCATTGACTGGCCGGCTTGGTTTTTCCCGCCAAGCAATCCTTTTATCCTGTCCGCCAAAGTCATAGGCGGCGCCGGAGTTTCTGCTTCGCGCTGTGCGCGCCCTGCACGCACACGGTCCCTAAGAGCCGCTGTTGCTGTCTCTAAGTCGGCTTTCGCCGCAGCTTCGGCCGCAATTTCTTCGGGAGTTTTCTCAACTACCGGCTTCTCTTCAGGTGCAATCTTAGCCGTAACATTCACGTTCGGATGTCCGTAGATCTGAACCATTCCATCAGCCGTGATTCTGATCCCCACGGGATAAAGCCACGCGCCCCATCCGCCTTTTTCACCGGGCTGTGTATCCAACTGGAAGTCATTCCCGGCATTCTTCCCGCCAATCCAGACCGGATTTTCAATTGACGGATCCGTGATTCTTAAAGGGAAAGAAGTAGTACGTCCCTCCTTTACATAATCCACAATGTAGTTTTCTCCGTCTTTTCGAAGCATGAAATTCCAAGAAAGCCCTTTTTCTGCGTAAAAAGTGTCGGGGGTGGCTTCGGAATGAATCCCAACCGGTTGGCTATACAAACCTTCATCGATCAGCACGAGTTGAGTCGGAAACGCACTTTCCCCCATCGACGCGCCTGTGTCTGAAAAACCCCGTATCCCGGCTGTCATAGGCGCAGCCTCGACCTGCAACCCTTCCGGACTCATTTCTTTAACGCCCCGCACTGGGGCCGTTGCACTTGCGGCCTCCGCTTCATACCCTGCCGTCTCCATCGCCTGTTGAGCGGATCGGACCAATTCCTGCGATCCCTCGGCGCCGGCTAGATTCTCCAACGCCGCCGTTGCCTGCGCCTGATCCATCCCCCGATTCCGCAGATCACTCACCAGCGCCGGCAATCCTTCCACCCCGGGCGCGATCTCCGTTCCCTTCAGTGCCCCCTCTGATCCTCTCGCCGCCGCCGCCACATCCGCCGCCAACGGTGTCTGCACCGCAGACCCCTCATACCCGCGCGCGATCAAAGCCAACGCCGCCGCATAATCTTCCGTCCTCGCCGCGGGCATCGCCTCAGGCACCTCCCCAAGATCAACCGTCCCCTCTACCGCTCCCCGGAGAAGAGCAAGATCTGCCGCCGACATGCCGGGAATCGCATTCACCACCACCTTCCCATCCTGCAACGCCGCCGGATTCGTCTTCTTCACCTCTTCCAGCAACGCCTGCACATTCTCCTCCGTGAACTCCTTCCTCACGATCAGCCCCTTCAGGCCCTCTCCCAGCATCTCAAACTGCTTCTCGATCCCCTTCCACATCCGCCCCAGATATTCCGCCCCGAACCTTCCAAGCTCTCCCTCGATAACTTTTATAATTTCTTCCTTGCTCTTCTTCCCGACATTCTCCGTCCCGAATTTCTCCACATACACCTTAACCAGCAAGTCCACATACTTCGTGTATTCTCCCGCCTCCGCGATACGCCCCTCCTCCGCCAACCTCCGGATCACTCCGTCCCTCCACACCTTGATCACCCGCCGAAAATCAGGCTCATTCAATCCAGCCACCAGCTTCACGCCCGATGACCTCATGAACGCGTCATAAAACGTCGTCTTCAGATATTCCTTGTACGAAAGCGCCCCCTCCATCACCGAATCGTAATTCTCCGCCCCCGCAAGCCCGTTAATCCTCGGCGTGACCGTGCAAAACGATATCCCCTTCTCCCGAAGCCGCTTCTCGAAGCCGCTACGGTGAAAACCTCCCAGCACCACAATCGCCGATTCCTTCTTCTCCTTCTCCATCAACGCCTCAAGATTCTTCTGCAGCGCCTCATCACGCGCCACCGCGTATCCGTAAAAATCAAAATGAGGCTTCATCAGCGCGGGATCCGGCAACAATGCCAAATACCCCTTCGCGTCCGCCTCGACCTTCTCCAACTTCTCACGGTTCAACTCAAGCTTCGCCATATCCCGCAACACCAAAATCTTCCCGTACTTTTCCGCAAGAGCCTTCTCCTCCGGACTTGCGGAAAGCTTCTCCTCCTCCTCCCCGATCAGCCCCTCCAGCTCCTCAAACACCTTCGTCCCCTTGATCGAACACAATAACTCCTCATGCCCCAGAAGACTTCTCATCGACGCGCTCAACTCAAGCTCCACCCCGAGCTCTCCGGATAAACCAACCAGATATTTCAGACATTCCGCCGCATTTCCCCTCCCCGTCGCGAATTCCTGGCATTTCCCGTTAAACTCCCTCAACTGTTCCTTCGATAGCTTCTTCCCGTTCTCCTTCCGGAATTGATCGAACAAATCACGCACTTCACGGTCCAGAATCTCATAATCAATCGCGGAATCACGCTCGATCGAATCCATCAACGCCTTCAGATGCGGATATTTCGTCTCATCCACCGCCGATTGGGCCTTCAGGTATTTCAGAAAATCAAGCAGCTGGAGCTTCTCCGCCCGAAAGGCCGACACCTTCCCGTGAAATTCATTGTGCGCGGGCGAATAAACCTTCTCCCGCTCCCCGTCCAGTTCCTTCTCCTTCCCGGCCAATGCCTCAAGCACCGCAGGCTCATTCTTCATCGCCCTCAGATACGCGATGTAATGCGCCTCATACAGCGGCCAGTCCTCAATCCCGAAATACGACGCCTCGAACGGATTCAATATCGACGCCATCACCGCCCCGGCGAGTTCCCCCTGATCCAGATACTCTTCCATCACCTTCTGCTTGATCTTCTCGTCCGGGAATGCCCTTAAAATCGTCGAGTCCAGTTTCCCTTTCCCGCCTTCCAGTGCGACAAGCCCCACCCCGTATTTCTCCGTAAAATAACGGATGAGATTCTGAATATTGGTTTGCGCGTCGACGATTGCGTGAGCGTCCTGGATGAATACGACAAAGGATTTCCCGTCCGGATTGTGAAACTCTTCCTGAATGGACCCCAATTCCTGCGGAATGACTACCTTTTCGGGGATAACGGTCTGCGTTACCGCCATATCCGAAACTGAAGGTGTACCGAGAGTCCCCTGAGGAAATGCCACATTTGAAGCCGAAAAGAAGAAGACGGTTAGAATGGAAAGCAGTTTGATCAGCTTTATATTCTTCCCCATGACAGTCCTCCCCCGAAAAAAGGCTTCAATGGATGGCATCTTTTCGGACTTTGGATTTTTAGAAAATTTGAACATCACTTATCGCCTTTGCTCTTTAATTAACTTTTGAAACTCCTAAACAAAAGGTTAACCCATTAAATTGCAAAAGTCAAATTTACATAGCATAAATATTTTAGACATTGCAAATAATAGCAATTTTAATCATTTAAATCTAATGATGGCAGGACGGAAAGTTGCGTGAAGCGAATATGCGCAGGATACGCAGAAAGACTTGGGCGAATCTTGTGAGGGGTGGCCGTAGCCCCGCCAAGTGTTATGGCGGGGAATATCGGCGGAGTCCCCCGAAAGTGAGCCCTAGCCCCGGAAAGGGGCGTAGTCTTTCCGTATCCGGAGCGACTGAGCGAAACGCAACTATTCGCTCCTGAATTACGCGGCGGCTTTGACTTTCTTTAAGGTAGCGGCTTCCTCAGCCAGGCGGGAGAATAGATTAAAAAGGGCATTTAAGGTATTTTCATCCAAAATGAGAATGTTTTGGTCGTTTTTGGCCACGTTTTCCCGTATTTCTTTTGTCGTCAAGACCGTCAGCAATAAACGCATTAAAGTTCTGGAATCCAATTTGGCCGCCGCAACAACTCCTCCGGATACTTTAACCGCATCATTGACGTCCCGGAATGCCGTCGGCGTATCCATATCAAGGGCTGCAATAATATCTTTCCCGACCTTTGCCTGAGTGACCGGATGAGGAATCATAGCTGCGGAAATCCCCAGAGACTGAATCAATTCCCGAACCTCCCTCATATCACCCCGCCCACAGGTAATCGTCAAACGAGTCCCGGCCAACTGCCTGAAAACCTCTGGCCCTCCGTCCGAAGTCCTCTGAGCCAGCGCGTAATCCACGACATAATGCGGATTTTCGGAGAAATCCACGCGGGTAGCGGTAAAAGCATTCTCCGTTAATCCAAACCGCTCGCTTACCGCAGCAAAAGATGCGTCTCCTCTTGCAATCAGCCGGTTCAAAGCTTCATTTAAAAGCCCGGGTATTTCAGCCCCCTCCCCGGCAAACAAATCTCCGATTGCTTGGATTCCCGCCTCGCTCATTTCAAGTTTCCCGAAAACTTCCCTGCTTGCCCCTTCGATCAATGCGGACCGAATCGCAAGCGCTATAGTTCCGACTTCATCCCCCATACGCTCCCGCAAGGTATCCTTTGCCGTATCAGGCAGATTTTCGAGTCCGCGGGCAAAGCGATCTTCCAGAAACAGGGAAAAGTCTTCGCTCATCAGGAATTGCATAGCTGCCGCATCAGATTCAGCTTCATTAATTCTATTTGCAATAGCCTGCCGCATATCTCCCATTAATTGATTGAGCGGCAATTCATAATCAGCCTGAAATTCCGCTTTTGCCCGCTCTAGCCATCTCTGCATAGCATCTCCGACAAGCCCCTCGATCTGCTCCCGGCTCAGCGCTTTTTCGCTATCGGCCTCCAGCGCCGTCATAATCTCCTTGGCTCCCGGCAAAACCCCATCCCCGGCCGGTATTTCTTCCGTCCCTAATGACTTGCCGGTCTCAATCGGCCCCGTTCCGGAAGAACCGGGTAACGGCATTCTCAGGCTTTGCTTCCTAACTTCCTCCTCAACCGCGGCATTAACATCTCCGACGACTTTAGGCATATCATTGATTGCGGCCGGACGGGACGTAAGTCCTCCGGCCATCCCGCGCCCATCCGCTTCCGGATAGCCGTCCTGCCTCAAAGTACTCCAAAATTCCCGGGAAAGATTAAGAAACCGCCCATCCGGCATCAAAAACGAGCGTATTTTCACCAAACGCGATTTGGGCGTTTCTTTTGACTGGGGGGCAGGGCTTGTCGTTACAATCGCAAACACACTTCCCAAAATGTCCGGGTGCTCCGTCTGGAAATACCGCAGGACAGAACCGTTCCCGACCTCCTTCTCCGCCGTGTCATCCACATAGATAAAAAGGATTGCGCCCGTTCTCCGGATGTCTCCTTCGGAGATCCGCGCGGAATCCGGATCGTACCGCTTGAACATGTTTTCGATAATCCTACGATCCAGGAAATAATCTTCCGCGCCTTCAAAAAAATCTTCCAAAAACCCTCTTTCGACGTCGGATGCCCCGGAATAAAGCGGGCCGGTTCGATCGAATCGAATTTCCCCCTGCGGATCCGTCACGGAAACCTGTTCGAACAACTTCGCCTCGGAGGGAACCCTTTCCCCGTATTTCCTTGAAAAATCTATTGCCGCCCCCATTTGATTCAATGCCGCCTGAGCGGTCAATTCACCCCGCATGATTCTTTCATGCCAAGCCACGGTGATATCGTAAAGAATCGCGACTTGAGCGCGATGGGTCTCATCGCCCCGTCCCATCTGATAATCATTAAAAATCACGGTGTCTTTTAGCAACTCTTCATTATCTGCCAGAAACTCAAAATCATCGGCATGGCGGAGGATAAAATGCGCGAGAAGGATATCCGTGTCGGAATGGTCCATAATGCCGAAAGACTGCTTCAGCCTTTGAATCAGATCCAAACGGCCATTCCTGTGAAGGTAAAGAAGAAAATCCAGCATCAAGACCGCCGTGCTGGTCGTCGCGAGCACCGGATAATCATAGTGGTGATCCACATGCAAAGTCCTGCCGCTCCGCACCCGGTCCGCAAAAACCTTGAAAAGATTTTCCTTCTCGGCCGCACTGAGCGCATCATAAAACTTATTACGAATATCTTCCGAAATCCCCTCCCCGGCAATATTTCCCGCCGCGATCGTGCCGTCTTTGAAATTTGTATCCAAAACGGCGATAGGTCTCGCCCCGGCAATTTCCGGATGCGCCATCGCGAGCCGATAAATACCGGGAATCAAAGCATCGGCAACGGCGACGGTCTTCCGATTCAGATAAAATCCGTTTTGATTCAGGACAATATTCCCCTCGGGAAACATTTCGCGCAAATCTTTCTCGATATCGCTGAGAGGCCGGCCCGGATTCAATACCTCTTCAAGACTCCCCAATACTTCACCTTCACTCCCCAAAGATCCGGCTGAAGCCCTCAAAATAGTCGTACCGCTCGTTGAACCGCCATCCGTAACCGTCACCAAAAAACCCCCCGGCGCCTGTTGATACTGGATAGATCTTCTTCCCAGATAGGGAGATTGCGTACTCCCGTCTTGAGCGAGTAAGATATCAGTGCTTCGATCGACTTGCAGCGTAAGCATTCCCGGTCTCGACTGCTTCTTTCTTAGCAGTAAATTCCCCCGTGCTCCGATAACAACCATTTCTCTTTTGGAAAAATCCAACATAGAATCCGGAATGAAAAACTGCCGGGACTGGCCCGCTCTTAATGTAATCGGTTGCCCTAGCGGAAGTTCTTGGGCAGAGCCTCGAGAAGCCGGTCCCGAAGCCTGAACCGATGCGGATTGAACCTCGCTAATTCCGGGCACATCCGCCTGCGGCTGCTGGCGGAAAGCCTGCGCTTCCGGAGAAATTTCCGCAGCGGGCACCGTTACGGGAACCGGGCGTCCAAACTCCGGAAATGTAGAAACATCCACCCCAAATATTTCTTCGTAAAAGTCCCTGAGCAATCTCCGCGCAACCGATTCCAACATCTCCGCATTGGTCCAATGCGCGACATTCCAATACTCCCGCGGCACTCCCCCGAAAGTGCGGGGATTCCCGCCGGCCATCCGCTTTTCCGCGCCGGTTTTACGGTCCCATGCATCCCACCCCCGCTTTCCTTCCCAGCCGTCAAGAACCGACTGCCTCCTGTCCCTCCATCTGATTTTACGGGCAAGACTTTGCCTCGCGTAATCATTCAGGTCCGTCCTTCGCGAAACATCTTCCTCCGTCATCCCCTCGATCTCTTTATCTTCATAGCCTCCGTCAAACTGATAATAGCGATCGCCGTATTTAGCCAACTCCAATAATCTCATCGTATATCGCGCCCGAAACACCATCGCCGCCCGGACATGTTCCTCTTCGCTTTCGCCTTCCTTCCGGAAATAAAGCTCGGAAATGTCGCGCCCGCCGAAAAGTTTATTCAGTAATTCATCGATCGATTCCGGCGTTTCACCGGGTTCTCTAAGCCGCCGCGCGATTTCAAATAAACTGCGGACATAGGCAGTAAATTCCTTTTGCCATGGTTTCATCTTGACGGAAATCCCCCGCTGCCGCATTTCTTCCTCCAACAACGCATCCACCTGATGCTGGGCCTCATGAACCGCCGTTAGATCCAAATCCATCCGGTGTTCATCCATCAGAACGATCACTTCCTCGTTATTAGTGCCCATATTAAATCCCCCCGCGACAGAGGAAAAAATGGGCTCCACATAATTGATCGTTTTGAAATCCCTCCAATTCACGGGCACATACTGGCGTATTCTTCCGAGCAAAATCAGATTTCCCGGGAACAAGTAGTATGAGTGATGGTAAATGCGGAAAAAGCTTCTGAGCCACTCCGATGACCGGGCCATATCGCCGTTTACCCATCCGCGGGTAATAAATAAATGCTTTTTCAACTCCTCCCGCATTTGCGGAGACAATGCCGTAAGTTTGCGAATAGCCTCCTGAAGCTTCCGTTTATAAATCTCCCTGTCATATCCCGCTTCGCTTCTAAGCTGAATACTATCTCTCAGTGTGCTAAAGATTTCCTCGACAGCATCCCAATCCGATTGAGCTACCCGATGATCCAAACTTTCTCCGATATCTACCGTTTGGCCGTTTTGAAGCGCGCTCAAGAGCCTTTGTTCCCGGACCGCGTCTTCCCTGCTATAAGGCGCTTCTACTTGAGTTCGCCAGCTTGCATAATTTCCCACGGTGGGTTTTAAGGCGCCGAGCCGATCTTTTGTTTTTTGAATCCGGTCTTTGACCTTATCCGCTTCGGCACGAACCGTCTCATCTTTTGCCTGATATCCCTCTAGCCGGGTCATCAATTCCGTCAGAGTCGCCTCCATTTGATCGATCTTCGCTACCGGATCGTCGCCTAAAATCCCCCTCAACTCTTCAATCCATTTCTGTCCTTCGGCTGTCTTCATGGTTCCTATCTTTGGAAGTTCCTTCAATAATCGTTCCAAACTAAAAAGGCGAACATTGATTTCAGCCAGCGGCGCACTGTAATGGTCATAAAAGCTTTTCCGTTCAAGAAGAATTTCGATTTCAGCCGCAAGATCTTCAAACCCTTCCGTACGCGCTTTCCCCCTCGCCGTCTCCAAAGAATCCATAGGAGGAAGCCGGGAAAGATCCGTAGCTTCTTTCCAGCTTTTAATCTGTATCTCCAAATTCCGCCGCGCGAGATTCTTTCTTGTTTGCTCGGCCGCTCGAGCGTTCTCTTCTTCCCGGCTTTGCAGAACTTGAAGGGCCTGGTCCCGGGTAACAAATGTCAATTCCCTCCCCGCGAATTTATCGTCGGTCAGAAATAGAATTTTATCTTCGGCAATCTCGTCCGCTTCCGGATTCGCACCAACGTTCTTCAACCGGTCGAACCGAATATTCACCCGATAGTAACCCGGATCTCCCAAACGATCCGCCGTCGTACCGGATTTAATATCCATCAAAACCCACTTCACCCGGTAAATAACCCCATCACACTCAAAAAGGTCTCCTTCACGGATCGGGCAAACGGCTTCAAGTTCTATCCTCAGTTGCTGTTTAGCTTGTTGTTTTTCGCTTTCGCCGACTCGAACATAGCCGACCGCCTTGTCATACAGTCTTGCCAATCGTCCGGTGATTCTGACTTCCACAGGATTCCCGTCTTTCTTAATCCCCGGAAGCACATACAAAACCCCTTGCCCGCCGCTTTCCGGTTGCCTTCCCGCTCCGGCAGAAAGCTCTCCGGATCTTCCCACGCGAACCAATGTTTTCCCTGTTTGATCCGGAACAATCTCTCCTCGAGCGATCCCCCGGAGAACATCGGCAGGATCCTCTCCATTCCATTTCATTCCGTTGTCCTTAAAGATGCGATACGCATCCTTCACTGTCTTATTCGGAAAAACTAAACTCTTATTTTCCGCGACAATTACCCCGGCTCTAATCGCCCTTTCAGCTTCATCGTATTTAATATTCCAGACAACGTCGTACATATCTCCGCTCACCGCAACTTTGTCCCCCTGTTCAAAATAGCTTCCATATCTGATCAAAAGAGAAAGAGCTTCTTCCGTTGTGCCCAATGACGCCCCGGATTCCAAATCCGGCCGGACACTTTCAAGAAAATCCCGGAATATAGCCGCATTTGATTCCTCCCGGTTTCTTGCCTGATCGGAAGCCTGCCGCACGATAGTCGCGGTCCGGACAACCGCCTGATCATGAATTGAACCTTTATATCCTTCCGCTTCCAGCCGCCGGCT
>Ga0116177_10000631_pt1 | contig 25973 bp, 31 predicted proteins | sample AD_STIC10_MetaG_FD_89750 | JGI IMG/M metagenome (GOLD analysis project Ga0116177, IMG submission 89750) | Active sludge microbial communities of municipal wastewater-treating anaerobic digesters from USA - AD_STIC10_MetaG | ecosystem: Engineered > Bioreactor > Anaerobic > Digestate | place: USA... | reverse complement strand
TTCCACCACCCGCCAGCCTTGGCAAGTCAACATATGAAATATCTGGTAAACTAGGAACACTATTATATCCCCTTATCACAGCATTAATGGTCTTTTCAAAACTATATATCAATGAATTTAATCCCTGTTTTATTTTACCCGGAATACTATTGATAAACGAAACCGTCTTATCAACAAAAGATTTTACGCCATCTGGAAGGTCATTTGTGAACCAGTTTTTAATATTTTGTATTCCGTTATAAATAGTATTTTTTGCGTTGTTTATGAACTCGTTAATACTGTTAGGTAACTTAATAGTAAAAAAATATTGTAATACTTCACCTAAGTCATGGACAAAATCTGGAATTTTATTGGTAAATAAGTCTTGAAACCAACTTATCGCATTGGTAATAAACGAACTAATAGCATTGGGGAGTGTTTGTGTTAGAAATACCTGGATGTTACCTATTAGCACACCAAATTGAAACAGAATCGTTTCTGGCAATGATATCAGAAACGCTTTTGCCTTTTCTACAAACTCTTTTATTCTATCGGGAATAGAGCTTAAAAACTCACTTATTTTTGTTGCAAAGTTCTGTATTGCGGCAGGAAGGTCAACCATTAAAGTTGTTCGCAACTGTCTAAAGAATTGAATCGCTTCCCTAACCCTATCAACAAGCCATGTTATCCCATCAATTAAACCCTTAATCATATCAACACTTAAATTACCTAGAAATTCACCTATTTGTCCCATAGTACTCTCGAAAGACTCCGCTTCCGTATTAGTATTTCCAAACAATTCAGTTAGTAAATTTGCCAATCTTTGAAGGGCGGGTTCTAGTTTCTCTTTAAAAGTCCCCACTATTTCATCCCATCTTTCTTGAAACGGCTTTATAAATGAATCAATAAATTTTTTGATGCCCTTACCAACATTTTCCAACCAAATACCAGCCTCCTTTAATGTTCCGGCAAAAGCCTGCATTGTTGGGTTTTCTGCCACCTGTGTTTGTAGTTCATCAAATGATTTTTTTAGATTTTGAATAGTGCTAACCACCCAGTCAATGGTACTACCAATACCAACGGAGATGTTTGTTAAAAACTCCGTGATTTGAGGTTCGTTTGCTGTAAACCAATCCAATAATCCTGCAAGTTTATCTGATAACACATCAACAAAACCTCCTTCAATTTCCTCCCCAAAAACAGTGTAGCCACCCAGTGTTGCCAACATCCTATCCCGCATATCTTCCAGATTTTGTGTTACGCCGGCCATAGATTTAGATTGTTTTAGCGTCATTTCATTATACTTGCCCCCCTCTGAAGTCAAAAGTTGTAGGGCTTTTTGAACATCTTCAAAACTTACCTTCCCCTCAGATACTAATTTCTGTATTTCTTTAATAGGTACATTCATAGATTCTGACAAAGCAGCCAACATAGGAACTCCAGTTTCCGTAAACTGCCTCAATTCCATTCCCGTCAATTTAGTTGCGGCCTTTACCTGTCCAAAGGCAAGAATCAATTGCGGCATCTTCTCTACCCCGACAGCAGAAGTTATATCGCCAAGCATGCCTAGTGTTGGAATCAAATCTTTTGCCTCTACATTATAAGCCAAAAGTCTTGTAGAGTTTTCTTGTAGGTCTTGTAATGAAAATGGGGTTTTCAAAGCAAAATCAGCCAATTCTTTTAAAGTTTCTTTAGAAACCTCTGCATTACCAGTCAACGCTTCAAATTTGATACCTGTTTGTTCCATACTTGAGGCCAAATCATAAGATCGCTTAATAACATCTCCGGCAGCCCTTCCGATACCCATAATAGCATCAGCAGCCAGTTCTACACCTTTTGTCATCGCGGCTGCGGCTAAATTACCAACCGTAAACGCTTTTACTAAACCACCATTTCCACCAGTGCCACCTACCGCATTTTCGACACTTTTTATTTTTTCAACGGCATTTTCAGCACCCCCGACCTCAATTATGATTCGTACATCAGTCTTTGCCATCCTTAGAATTATTCTCCTCTGTGTTTAAATAATATATTAACCTTTCAATGTCTATTTCGTCCGCTTCGTCAAACTCCTTAAATGTCCATTTCATTTCTCTACATATAGCCAATCTTTGTAAGTGAGCAAAATCTTTATTGTCTATTTTGTTTATTCCGCTAAACCATCTTACGCAATTCTTTACCCATTTTTTTTTACCTTTTCATCCATTGTCGACCCATTTATCAACTCTTGAACTTTAGCATAAATTACATTACCATCTTCTACCGACAAATCCTGTATCACATCAAAAGGTTTTTCTAAACTATTCCCGTTCTCATCAGACAAAGATACTATACTATCCTTTAAAACAAAATCCTGTGCCTCATAAATTTGTGCCATCTTAATTTTAATTTCTACATCTTTTCCCCCAACAACATCGGTATCAAGTACCAATATCTTTTGATACTCTCTAAAGACCTTATTAGACATAAAATCTTTCAATTCTAAAACATACTTGCTTTTTGGTAAGGTAATCCTCATTTCCCCTTGATAGTAAAATATAAAATATAAAATAGGGCCAACTACTAGGGGAAAAGTAGTTAGCCCTATTCTAAACTTTATTCACTACTTTCCCCCGTTAATTCAATTGTTAAAAACTATTTAACCCGTTATGCAATACCGCCCTCATTAAATAGCCGGCATTTATATCATACATTCCTTCAAAAGTCACTGTTTCTTTTATAAAACTTCCCGCCTCATAAGGTCTTTCCGTTTTACTGAATCTTACCCTTGGAAAGTAGAAATTCAATCTATATGGACTTGTTCCAGAATATGTCTGTGAACTTACTATTTCTATTCTCAATGCTCTTTCTGTTCCGGCTCCTACATATGATCCAAAATTAGTATCATCATAGAATCTTGTCCAACTTCCACTTACCTTTGGTATCTTCGGGTCAACTCTACTAGCATCTCTACTCCCAGATAAATGAGTTACTTCTGCCTGTGTATCATAAGTGAACGACCAATCTTCTACATCAATAGCAGTTGTGCAACCAGTTACAGTTGCACCATAATAAACCTTACTTTCTGCAAATACTAATGGATTAACAGTTACGCCAGTAGGACTCAATGTTGTTCCCGCAAAGGCTGTCTTGGCACTTAGATTTAATGTTCCCTCTACAAAATCGCCACTTGACTTAATTTCCATTGATTTGGAAATTACACCCAAATAAGCAGAAACCGCAGTCGCCTCATCTTTATCTATCCTGTACGAAGGCAATACACCCGTATTGTTTTGAATAAAACCCATTGCAGTTGCACCATTGTCGGGACTTAATGCAGCTCCTATCGTAATACCCGAACCTGGTATTCCCATACCCAGTTTCAACCAATATCTTATAGATACAGGGTCAACATTAAAATCAACACTTCCATCATATACGCTTCTCAAGTATGCAGCTCTATCGTATCCCAATGCGGTCGTTGAGGTATCTTCTTTTAAGGTAAAATTCGGGTCTAAGTTCATTGAGAACGACTTGACCGGTAGATATGTAGCCAGTGCAATACTCGCACCATAGCTACCTTCCACAGCGACCCCCAAGTTCTTATACGCTATTGCCTGTGCCATTTTATTTTCTTAATAAATTAATATGTTCCCCTTTTATTTCTTTTGTTTCTTTTGCTTCTTTTATTTCTTTTGTTTCTTTTGCCACTTTCACTTTCTCTACAATCAAACCGTTACTGCTACTTAAAATCAATGCCTCATGTTCAGTACATTCTATTTCACTTTCCCCCGGCAATATTTCAAACCTATCAAAAAAAATATTATACCCCTTATTATTTATAATTCTATATTTCATTGTAAATTTCGTAAAGTAGTTATTTCTAATAAAATTTTGGCAACTTTCACATATTGCTCCTCTACTTCTATATCGTCATAGGATATGCTCATTATATGTGTTTTGCCAATTTGTACTAAATTATTTCTTAAAACATATTTAATCGTATCATTTTTTAACAATCCATTCTCATCGGTATTTTGCACTATCTCCATCAACCATTTTGTTGTACCAACCTTTTGTGGCATCTGATTCCATTCATTCCTCACATCTCTGCCAACCTCAATTTCAACTCTATATATACCTTGGTCTGTTTGTGTTTGCACCAAGTTCGTTTCATCTTCTAGGGGACTGATTGCAATGTACCCCCTCATAGCGACTTCTTTAGGGAGAATATGCGGTCTTCCTATGTAGTAATATCCAATCTTATTACCCAAGCCATTCTCGATTACTGTTTTTATTTGATCAATAATATATTTCATAAATACGATTTAGTTAAATTAACAATCCAGTCAACAAAATATTTAATAATCGCATTAATCCCCTCGGTTCTCACATCTAACATAGTCCTTTTAGGTACTCGCAACTTACTATTTCCTAATTGATGCACCTCAAAATATTCAACCTTATTCTTTATTGTAGCAACTTTATTTCCCTCAACCCTTGTTACAAAACCGCCCTTTAACTTACCTGTTCTTTGTAGTATCGGATGTTCTCCACCATACCCCAAAGCTTTTCTTTCCCTAACAGTTCTTGCCGCCAATCGTTTCCAACCACCATATAATTTTCCCTCGCCTTTAAAATTCTCCTGTGTATCTTTCTCTAACCATTTTATGCTTTTTTCTAATGGCTCTTTTGGATTATTCAAACCTATTCTTAATTTATTCAAAAGATTTTTAGTTTTATCGGCATTAGTAACAATCTTAATATTCATCAAGGTCTATAATCATCTAAATTATGTGGCGTAAACTCTTCTTCTTCCGTAATAAACAATGTGCCTTGCGTTCTACCAATATCGCTTTCAACATCACTTTCACCACCACCAGAACCCTCTTCATTTGTTGGTATTGTATTACCATCTATATCCACTAAACCAACTTCCTGTTTAGATATTTTCTCAAGAATCAGTAACGCTTCCTCTTGCATCTTATACCCATCTTCAGCTAAGTCGGTTGCACTTGTGCCGAAACTTGATTGTAATAAATTACCCGCAGCCAATTTAGTTTCCAAATCTGATAAAAACGGAATACATGAACCAAAGGGCAGATTATATGCTTTTGCTAAATAACTATTTACGATTGAATTGGCCTCTATCATAAAATCAAAAACCTTTTTATCACCTATTGGAGAACTCGCAAATGTCGCAACCACGCAGGCACCGGAAGTTGAACCGCCTGTTAGTGTAACTTCACCAGTATTAAGATTGATACTTGAAGCCCCAATACTTAAACCATTTATCTCAACTAATACATCATTAATAGAGGCACTTGTAGCACCATCGCTAATATTTGGAACTAATTTTGTATTATCATCAGTATCTACTCTCCAAACATACGATAATCCAGTTGAAAGTAACGGCTGTCTTGTAAATATGTTTTGTACCCCCGCTTTTTCTCTAATTTTTTGTATGTTTGAGTAACTCATTTTTTGCTAACTTTCCCTTTTTTAGGAGGAATAAATTTAATTTTTTGTTTAACCTTTTCTATTATATTTTCTTCCGTTTTCTCTATTTCCTCTGTCTTTTCTATCTTCTCTATTTTTTCAATTTCTTTATCTTCTTTGATTATGGACACAATTAACATAGCTTCGTTTAAAATTCTTTCGGCGGTTTCCTTATCCACATCAACCTCTATTGGGTTTGGGGTAAATAAGAACCCGGCCCTTCTAAACTCTTGCTTTCCCTTCCTTGAACAAACTTTTAATTTCATAAATAGTTATTTAAAAATTACCTCTCGAAGGTGGAAGTTGCCCTCCACCAAATCGAGCTAACCTCTAACTAACCAGCATAGTAATCGCTAGGATTTACTTCGACTGTTAAGGTTGGATCATTCATACCACTCTTGTAAGCAGTAAACCAGTCACCTAATCCAAAACCACCATCATAGTATCCGCCATACTGATATTCATTTCTGTTGAATCCAGTAAACGATTCTTTTTCCTGTGATGTAATTTCTGGGTTTGGAGTTACTCTTGTATGAATAACAGGTTTTGCACCAACTTGAGTAGTATCAATTAGATACCATTCATTTTGTGTAGAAGCACCTGCAATCCAAGGAACTACCTCATATTCCAAACCTTGGAAGTAGTTGAGTTTAAATGAAGCAGTGCCAGTATTGTATTGAGATTTAGTCAACTCCCATGCTGTTTGCTCATTATCTGGTCCTACAACCAAAAGATTTGGTCTGATGCCAAGAGCTTGTCCTTGTTCGTCTGTAAATTTGGTCATAGCGGCCATTGCTGCAGCAAGATTTGTTGCATCCAATGGTGAATTTCCACCATAATTACTTTGTGCAGTTCCACTCCATGAGTGGTCTGTATCAAAGAAATATTGACCATCGTAACAAACTAATGAGGAACCTGCTCTAAGGGTACTCCATATTTTCTTTGAAAGCCATTTTTCAAAAGCAGCACCTGCTGATGTAGCTCTCATTTTAATCTGGCCGGTCTTTTCAAATGTCAATAATCTTCTATCCAATGAGATTGTATGCTCCCAAGGATAATTTTTGATATTGTATTTGTATTCTTTAAAACCACCAGCCCTTCTCTCGTCTGTCCATTTTCTCCAAGTTGGAACTGAGCCAATTGCATCCATTTCTTCAGTTTCGTTATTGGATTCTAAAATTGTAGTAATCCTTCCGAAATTGTTAAAGATTGGTGCGGCTTGTTCCCGACCTAGATTGAACAGTGCCTTTACATCTGGTAAGAGAGATTGAGGCATTGAATTAACTGTTAACATTTCTAAAAATCATAAAAAAATAAAATTTATGCACCTATCCACGAACCACTTGCACCTGAGCCAAAGAAGCACCCTGGATAACCAATGGCACTATCGATAGCTACTCTGTATGTACTGGAAGTAAAATCAACGATTCTACCTGCTGGTACATAGCAACCAACTGAAACTCCAACTGTTTGATCATCTAAAATGTAGGCCATTTTACCAATATCTGTTTGTGCAGGTGTGCCATTTGCGGCGAAGGTGAAGACACCTTTTTGGTAAACTCTTCCATACAAACCACCATTAGAAATTGAAGATAGTTTTTTGTTAGTTGAACTATTATCTATTTCGTCCCAAGCGACTCCTGCAAATCTATTTGCAGTTACACCTGTGGCTTCTACTAGATAGCCAGAAGTATTGATTTGTGTTAAAGCTCCTGCATAAATATGCTGTCCGGAAGCTCCAGCCATTGAAACAATATCTCCAACTGATCTCTTCGAATCTCTATTTGCGCTTAATGCACTCATGTCAAAAATTTAAAAAATTAAATGCGTTCCTGAGATTATATTTACTAAACGACACCCTTAGTAGGATAAAGTTTCTCAAGCCTTTCCATTTCCTTTGGGTCTAAGCCAGTAAATGATTTAGGTTTCTCTTTCTCCTCCTTTGTTTTTGGTGGAACGCCTTTCTCAGAAAAATCGACCTGTGGCAAAGTATTTGTTAGAAAGGCCCTAAACATATTTGAGACACTATCACTTTTCCCTTCTGCAAGGTTTACCACAGCCTTGTTTCTTAAAAGCGATACCGCTGTATCCTTTTGTGCGGGTAATACAACTCCCTTATTGATAAAAGCCGCAACTTCACTCTCGATTTCTTTTTGCTCTAGCTGTTTTATCTTGCTCTCGGCAAGTTTCAAACTCTGCTCTAGCTTAGAAAGTTTAGCTTCGCCGGCTGGTTTCCCCTCCGACATTTTTGGCTCTTTTTCAGCACCATCAACTTCTTTTTCAGTCCCCTTTTCACCCTTCGCTTCTTCATCCTTTTCCTCTTCTTTAATACCCAACTCTTTCTTAGCTTCTTCCATTAATTCTTTTTTTAATTCTTCTTTTATTGTTTTCCTTATCCTGGCCTCTATATCTTCTATTGTTTCTTTCGGTTCTCCAACCTTTCCCTCTTCTTTTCCCTCTTCTTTTACCTCTTCTTTAACTTCTTCTTTTACCTCTTCTTTTACCTCTTCCTTAACTTCTTCCTTAACTTCTTCTTTAACTTCTTCTTTAACTTCTTCTTTAACTTCTTCTTTAACTTCTTCTTTAACTTCTTCTTTAACTTCTTCTTTAACTTCTTCTTTTGCTTCTTCTTTAACTTCTTCTTTCATATCATCAAGATTAATAGATACAATTTTCTTATTATACTCATCTGATAAAGCAATAAAATTTGGATTCAATGCTTTAATATATGGCTCAACTGTTAATGCTAAATGCCTCATTACCCAACCTACAAAATCTCCAGTTTCGTGATTTTGATAATTACTATCAATGCTCGCACTGACATTCTTATATTTTTTAGCAATCTCTTTATCGGCATCATCATCTACTGTCTTAATAATAGCATATACCCCATCGTCTTCAAGAGATAAATCTTCTACATATCCCGCAATTAAATCCGGATTTTTATCCATTTCTTCTTGCGTTACATGTCCTCTTGTAACGGGTACATTCTCTATTGTTCTTTCCTTAAAGTTTCTAACCATTTCTTCTGCCTTTTCTTTGTTTACCTCAAATTCGCCATTCTCAGCATCGTCATATAACCACTTGCCAAATCTTAGAATCTGCTTCTTATACTTCTTATCTGCTAAATTATAATCTCCTATCCCGTCACTTAAATCTACAAAAAACATCAAATCTTTTTTCTGTTCATTATCGATATTTTTATTTTTCTTTTTTCCCATTTTTGTTTTAATAATAATATAAAAAGAGACGATATCTACAACCTATTTTGTTGTGATACCGCCTCTTTACAGGTTCTAATGTTTACTGTGAATGACTTAATTATAAAATACTAAATCTATTATATTGTGTCAAGTGTTATAAAAAATATATAGATACAGAAGGGTCCTTTACCTCTGGTTTCCTATATACGGGCTAATAAAACTTTAAAGATATATGATATAATTACTATGAGATATCGTTATTTATATCTCAATGTTCGGTAATAACCACCTACCAGACGGCACGGACTGATATAAAGTTACCTCTGGAGTAGTTCATAAAAACAAAACTACTTTGGACTTATAACGCTTTATATCCGACCCTAAGGCGTTTCCCCGTGCTTTCGCGTAGGTGGACTACCGACTTCAGCCCAAGTTTTTCCCTAATTCCTAAGAACATAGAAGCAGATGCGCTGATAGCTGCTTTAATTATATTTTGTAAGAACAAAAAGACAACAAAAAGGACACCCGAAGATGTCCAATTTGCCAGAATTAACAATGTGAGAGATCACACCATTTTCTATTTTGTTGTACTTAGAGATATTATCTCTCATTTATTAATTCTGTTAATATGATTAATTATAACATTTATTTTTTAATAATCAAGTCATTTAATTTATTTTCGTATTTTTTTATCATTTCTTCTAATTCCCAATCTTTAAATTTTACTGTAGTTTTATTTTTCTTATGCAATTCATCATACTTCTTCAGACCAAACTTTCCAATAAACCATCTCGTTAATGGATAGGGATCAAATTCATGAGTATAATTCTCGCTTGCCGTTTGGGCGAATGCATTATCTTCATCCCATCTTGTTGAATAGCTAGTTCTACTAAAGAGATGGCTACAAGTAATCCTTTCGGTTTTGCCACTTGTTACACTTTTGTAGCCATCTCTTGTTTTAATGTAATTCCCAAACGCTTTATCCAAATCTTTGACCAGCTTTTTTCTTTCGCTACTCATTTAAACAATCCTTCCATAATAGGCATTGTCGAGATGCCATAAAACAAACTCGGTTTTAAACTGGTTACATAGCCATCGTTGAAATTAATGGTTATGTTTCCAGTATAGCCCTTATCTTTCCAATTTCTTATTAGACTTATAGTGTATTCTGTTAATCTTTCAAAATACTTTTCTTGAGCCTCTTTTGATGTCATAATTTTTCCATAATTAATTTGTAGAAATTATCCTCACCATTCATTTGATATTGTTCTTGTTTCTTCCTTATTTCTGTTCTCATTTCCCTAAATTTCAATATATCTTCTTTTAATTTATTCTTATCAATATCTAATGCGGTCGATGGTTTATCAAACTTGTAGGCCAATCCCAAATCTACTAATGGTTGAATTTCCATTTGTTTAATTGGTGTCTTTGCACAAAAAGTCATTACGGGTACTTTATTTGCTATACACTTTATAAGTGATCCATAACCCTCATGTAAATAGACCTCTCTTGCATTGGCTAGTAAACTATCATAATCTTTAACTGCTGGATAAATCTCCATTCTAGGAAAATTACCAGTAACTATGTCATTACCAATTGCAATTAATCCTCTTGTCCCCTCTACTTCAAAATACGCATCTGCCAAATGTTGTAGTATTCCCTCATTTGCAGTATTAGCACTACCAAAATAACTGAATGCATAATTTTCTTTATTCGGAATGCCTTTTTCAATATTACTTGGCACCCAGCCAATTGCTTTCACTTTTTGTTGTAAATCGGGATAGCCTTCTAGGGAAGTAATTTTATAGTGTGAATACAATGCCCTTTCCAACATTTCAGGATGCCAGGGGATTAGGAAATAATCCATCCATTCTGGATAAACCTTGTCTAATTTATAGCTTCCACCAACCCCTCTAAACTGTAAATTGGTTTCAATGGTTACGGCGACTTTAACACTTTTTGGTCTTTGCCAATTAATTAACCAACCCCTTGAAGGCATTGCTACTACCGCATCTATTTTGTAGAAATCGCACAAAACAGTTAATCTACCCAAAACATCATAATCATTAAACCCAAAAATATCAAAATCCATATCATCTATTTCTTCTGCTCTTATTATTGGAACAATATTATCCGAAACAACTACTATTGCTTTATGTCCCTCTTTTTGTACCTTCCTTATTAACGGCTTTAAATGGGCAAACTCGCCATTTCCTGTGCAGACAAATAAAAATTTTTTCATTTTCTTTATTTAACAATTATTCTTTATAGGCACTAGCTGTTATTTCTGTTTTAACATCTATCGAAACTGCACTAAAGCCTGCCTGTTCCATATATCTTTTTAAAATTTTTGGAGTGTATCCAGTTTTATGAAAATCAAACTCATCTAGCTGTCCACCAAAGCAATATAAGACGGCTTCCTCATCTCTACCCTCGCCTAATAACTGTGCGTGCCATTGTAAATTGGGGACTTTAATCATTATTCTTCCACCCTTTGCCATTATTTTAAACAACTTGCCAAACAATTCCCCAACTTTATTGGTAGGAATATGCTCTATACAATGTACGGCCTTTAAATATTTAACACTCTCTTCTTCAACACAGTTATCAATATCTAACATATCACAAACAATATCTATGCCGGGTAACTTTTGAATATCTTGATAATGCCAACCACTATCTGGATTTTTAAAATTACCTGCGCCAAGTTCTAATTTCTCGGCCTTAATTTTTTGACTTTTTCCCATTTTTATAAAATTTTAAATAAATAAAATAAGCTCCGTCTAATATTTGAAATTCTTTAATCTCACCATATTCTTTTAGCAAATCCTTAATTTCTGGCTCTTTGTAGATTCTTAATCTTTCAACATTCCTATTATCGTCCCAACCAAAACGGCCATAATAATCTGGCGTTGTTAACAGCAAATTATCAGAAACCTCTCTACACTTATTCAATACTTCCTTTGGGTCAATAACCCTATCTATTACTTCTAAAAGACAAGAACAATCCCATTTCTTATCGTCAATATAATCTTCAATCGTTACTATTTGGAAATCAACATCTAAACCAAATTTCTTGGCTCTTTCCCTTCCTAATTCAATAGCATCTCTTGATATATCTATGCCTTTAGCTTCTACATTATATTTTGGTAATGACAACGGTAAGAATCCATCTTTACAACCGAAATCAATGACACTTTTAAAACCCTCTTTGCCAATTACACTAACCGCCCAAGCCAATCTAGGTAATGTCTTTTCACATTGCCAGGAATGTTCTTCTGGCATATAACTTTTATCGGATTCGGTATAATGTTCAAAATACTTAACGCTATCTCTTAATTCGGGATTATTTTTTAATTCCATTCTTTGTGTATTTAAGATTTAAACTTTCGTCATTATATGGGTGCATATAATTATTGTCCCCACCCCATTTCTCTATTAATTTTTTATGATTAGAGTCAAATACATCTCTATAATTGGGTAACAACCTATGTGTTGAATCGTTCCAATGTAAAAACCTTGATTTCAACAATCTACACATCTTATATCCCAATTTTCTTGTTCTAATCTCCCATTCCGTATCTACGAAACTTCCCCTTTCAAAAATTGTATCCACATAACCTATCTTATCCACAACATCTTGTGGTTTAAATGCAACAAAAGACCAATGTAATTTGTTTTCATCAATACCTTCGGGCCTATCAACAACCTCTCCCTCAAACACTTGATTAGAACTCACAAATAAATAATCTGGATTGTTTTCCATAAACTCTATAATACTATCTATTGTATCTTCATAGAAAAGAATATCATTATTTACTAAAAACACATAATCAAAATCCATACCTAAATTAATCGCATAATTCCATTTGTCTGCCAAACTTATATCCCTACCATCAACTATTACACTCCAGTCGTGAATGCTTTTAATTGAACCCAAAGCCTCGCTTGTCATATTTTTTAAAATGTTATTGGCGTGTACCGCTTGCATACCAATTAATATCTTCTTCATTTATCTAGGTAAAAAAATTATATTATATTTATTTATCGCCTCTTTAACATCAACATCTTTATCTACAACCAAAACTTTTGCGTATTTACTAAATATTTCAATATCCTCTTTTAATAAATGGTGAGATAGACCAAAATTATCGTAAGTATATTTATCATTCCCGCTTCCAATCATGATTACCCTATCCCATAGTTTTTGTCCCCAAATATCCAACTTTATTTGTTCTAATGCTCTTAAATAAAACGGACTTATAGTATAGGTAAATACTCTATGTCCAGATAGTGCTAAACCAGCCGCCATACTAATCATTGTTTGTTCTGAAATTCCAACATTAATAAATCGTTTACCAAGTTTGTTTTTTATATCGTCTAACAAACCATAGCCCAAGTCGGCAGTAATGAAATAATCATTATCTCCCAATTCGTCTTTTAAACTATCTATAAAGGTCTTTTTTATATTCATTTATATCTTTCTCATTAATAAACCAATAATGACTACCTAAATCGTCTTCAAACCTCTCTAGTCCCTTCCCCTTAATCGTTTTAAATTCTAATATCGGATAACTACTTTTATTATCAAATCCATAATCTATTTCATCAAAACTATGTCCATCTAACAATCCCGCTCTCATTCTTATTGCATCATACCCCTTAAATCCATTTCTATCTATTATTGGGATTAAATTATTAACTCCCAAACTCTCTTTAATACTTAGCGCCTCATAAACACTACCCTCATCGGTTTCGCCATCTCCCAATAAAACATAGACTGATATATCCTTGTTCCCAACCGCATACCCCAATCCAATTCCTATCCCATGCCCCAGTGAGCCTGTTGATGCATAAATACCTAAACTCTTATCTAGTTCGGGGTGTATCCCTAATTTAGATGGATAATCCCATAGTAATTCATCTGGTATTATCCCTAAATCATTCAGTATGCAATACTGTACTAAGCTTGCGTGTCCTTTACTTAAAATAAATATATCGTTTGGTTTCATCCTATAGTAATACAGGTAAACCATAATTTCCACACAGCTTAAACAACTCCCAATATGTCCAACACCAAGTCTGTAACCAGTGTTTATTATTTTATCTCTAATTCTTAAAGCAACATCTTCAAGTTTTATTTTCTTCATTACTGTCTATGCTCCATATAAACATAATATTTGCTTTTTCCATCAATGTCCTCAACATATTTCGTCATGTTCCCCTCAACAACCTTTTTAGCACCAACCTTTTTAATGCCATGAAAGCCACAACCCTTATAAAATCTTAATGCCCTCGTGTTATCTCCAAATGTCCTCAAATAGATATTTTGAACCAATAAATAATTCCTAGCCATTTTAACTAACCACTCTACCGCTTTTGTCATAGAACCCGGCTCTAATTCGTTTCCCCTTAAAATGTTATCCAGTTCACAGGTTCTGTTTTTGAAATCGAATCTATTTAAACCTATGTGTCCAATTTTGCCCATATTGCAACAAACCCAAAACATCAATCTATCTTCTTTTCCATAAACCTGTTCTTTATACCACTTAATCGTGTCTTCCTTTTCAACAGGGAATTGTGTTGGATACCATTCTGCATTCTTTTCTCTCCACCTCATAAATCTTCTATACTGTTTCCAATCGTCCTCAGTCATTGTTTCTATCCACAAATTTACATCAAGCCTTATTAACTGCTTTTCTTTTTTATATTGGGCAATCTTATTTTTGACTGTCCATTCAAACATTGGCTCATTCATAATTTTCTTTAATAATAGCGATTATATATTTTAATTCTTTTTCGGTAATACCAACGCTACTCGGCAGGTTTATGCCTAAACCGCCAATCCTTTCTGCAACGGGGGAATTTGACGCATCCCATATATTAAAATAGGATAAAGGGGCAAAGATAGGCCTGGAATCAATTCCATTTTTTGCCAAATCTAAAATCATTTTATCCCTATCTATATGGTCAGGTAAAACAATTGAACTCATCCAATAATTACTCATAGTATCCCATCTTTCATAATTCATCTGAAATAAATCTCCCAAACCATTTTTATAAATACTAAATATCTTTCTTTTTTTATCAACCAATTCGTCTATTTTTTCCAACTGCGCTAACCCCATAGCTGCGCATATATTACTCATATCGTAACAATGTCCAATACCATTGTGATAAAACTTTCTTCCTTCTACTTCGCAATTATTGTTAAAAAATTTAATTCTGCTCCATAAAAACTCATCATTTGTACAAATGCAACCACCCTCTCCCGTTGTTAGTATTTTAGCACCTTGGAAGCTAAAACACTCAATATCTCCTATTGAACCAGCCATTTTATATTTTAATCCAGTTCCGCCATTCTCAACTGGCATTAATTGTTTAGACCCCATTGCTGGACAGGCATCAACGATTATTCTTAAACCATACTTCTTCGCAATATCTTTTATCTTTCTCATATTGGGCATATTCCCATATATATACACCGGCATTATTGCCCTTGTCCTCGGCGTTATTAATTCTTCTATTTTATCTTCATCAATACACCAAGTATCTGAAGCTATATCGCAAAACACGGGTTTTGCACCAGTATATGAAATAGCATTGGCGCTTGCTATGTATGATATTTTAGTAGTAATAACCTCATCGCCCTCTTTTAAACCCAATGCCATTGTAGCCAAATGCAATGCACCAGTTCCAGAATTTGTTAACAAAACATGTTTGACACCCAAATATTCCTGCAGAGCGATAGCAAATTGTTCTTTATAATAATTAAATTTGCCATCTCTCCATTTATCAATAGCATCTTGTAAGTATTTTTTTTCATTCCCTATTAAATTAGGGTCTGCTGTTCTTATCATAATTTATTTATAGTCTTAACAACATAGTCTTTTTCGTCCATCGATAGACTTGGCTGGACACCAATCCATATAGCAGTATTAGCTGTCTTATCTGCACCGACAAATTCATCAGGATTCCCAAAATCTTTTAGAAATGGCTGTCTTAGTAAATTTCCACCCATAACTAATCTCGCCCCTATACCTTTATCAACTAATTTTTTGATAAACTCAATAGAGTTTTCCGTATAAATCACAAAACCAAACGGATTTACTCCATCTAATAATGGCTCGCAGTCATAAATAATTCTTTCTGAATATTCTAAATAATTATTACGCCTTATTTGTACAAAGTTATCAAACTTTTTCATCTGGACAGTACCTATCGCCGCCTCAATATCATTCATCTTTAAATTCCAACCCGCAAAAAGATATGTATATTTATGATCCCAACCCTTTGGCAATTTGCCCATTTGGTAATCAAATCTATGTCCACAAGTATTATCTTTTCCTGGTGGACAAGAACAAGCTCTTCCCCAATTAATTAACGACTTCGCAATCACATAAATTTTTATATTATCGGTCGTAATTGCACCACCCTCTATTGTAGTTAAAAAATGTGCGGGATAAAACGAAAATGTTGAAACATCTCCTAGACTTCCCAATGGTACTTCGCCTATTCTTGAACCTAATGCATCACAATTATCCGCTATTAATTTAAGTTTGTATTTATTACAAATTCTTTGTATTTTTTTATAATCAAACGGGAAACCCAAGGTATGGGCTATCATAATCGCTTTTGTTTTTTTCGTAATTTTATCCTCAATTAAATCGGCATTAATATTCAATCCTTCAGCATCTATAAATACAGGCTTCAAATTCAATTGAATTATTGGCGTTACTGTTGTCGGGAATCCTAATACACAGGTTATAATTTCATCACCATCTTCCCAGTTAAAGGCAAGTTTACACGATGCAAGAGCTATAAAGTTCGCACTAGAACCGCTATTTGTTAACTGACAATAATCTCTATTGGTTTTTTGTTTTAACTCATTTGCAAATTCAAGACAGTAATGCCCTTCAGTCCAGACACCTTCATCAAGAGCTTTTTTAGCTTCTTCTATCTCTTTATTGGAAATTGATTTACCGGCTACTGGTACTTGCATAAATATTCCCCTAAAAATTTAGCCATTGTATGTTTTGGAGTAAAGCCCAGTCTTCTTATCTTGTTAAAATCTAAGCTTTGATTGATTATCTCCTTATTGCTATGATTTAGTATAACATACTTTATTTTTCCAGGCAAAATACTTTTCACAATATCTAAAATATCTAAAACACTCAAATTTTCACCAGAAGAAATATTATAAACACCATTCTCATCCATAATTAATTCTAAACCATTTAGCAAGTCATCAATGTAAATATAATCCCTTTTTAACTTACCATTGCTTCTGATTTTTATTTCTAAGTCATCATCTATTCCGGCTAATACTGTTGGTATTATTCTATTGATATTATCGTCATTCATTCCATAAACATTGCAAGACCTAGCTATTACGCATTTTATACCAAATGTTTCCTTATAAGAATTAACAATATTTTCGCAACACAATTTTGATACATCATACGGATATTTCGCACTTAAAATATGTCCCTCTTTCTTATCAAGGCCTTCACCATAAACCTTATCGGTACTCATATGAATTAACTTAAATCCAAATTCCTTGGCAACCTCGCAAATATTAACTGTTGATAATATATTGTTTTCTATACAATGTTTAGGTAGTTTTAAGCCCTCACCTACCTGTGTTATTGCGGCTAGGTGAAAAACATAATCAGGTCTGTATGAACGAATCAGTCTTCTTAACGAATCCAAGCTTCTTAAATCATTACCATCTTTTAAATCAATTCCATTAACAACATATCCTTTTGAAAGAAAGTATTGTAATAAATTTTTACCAATAAAACCTCTATTTCCGGTAATTACAATATTTTTGGCCAGTTGCGACTTCTTTCCCATAGCTCGTTTAAAAAAATATAATCTGCATAAGTATTCATCCCATAAAAATACCCATTATGTTTAAATACATTTACATTGCACTTACCAATCATTCTTTTTATAAAATCCTCTAATGTTTCATCTATTTTTAATTCTTTACATATTTCAGCATCAATAATAAAGTTACCTATGTTTATCCAATCATCTAATATTGGCTTTTCTTTAAAAACCAACAAATTATCGCCATCTACTACCAAATGTCCCCAATTACTTTTTGAACGACCTCCAGTCATTGTTATACCAAATTTTGTACTATCGTTATGGAAATCTATAACATTTTTTGCATTCACATCTGAAATGTCATCTCCGTAGGTTACAAAAACCCTTCCACTTTCGGGGGCTAATAATTTTAATCTTCCACCCGTTAATGTGTCTAATCCAGTATCAATCACTCTAATATTTGCACCATCTATTGGATTGTTAACAACATATTTCTCAATCATCTTCCATTTATAGCCACCCGCTATTATAAAATCTGTTAAGCCACCCATTCTCAATCTTTCAATTATATGATACAAAACTGGCTTATCTCCAATTTTAACCAATGGCTTTGGCATTTCGTCTGTTAAAGGAACTAGCCTTGTCCCTCTACCACCCGCCAATATTATGCATTTCATTAATTTACAAAGTTAGGTTGAATAGAATTATCTGGATACAAAATTTCTTGCATCGTATTATTTAGTTTTGAATTTTTACAAAACAGTCCACAATTATATGGCGTTATTGACGCTTCTAAATTCTTCACAATTTCACCTTCCCAAATTTCTTGTAAAGAATTATCATAAATATTTCCAATTCTATACTTATTAGAATTTCGGCAATTTTTACAAAACAATATTTCACCTTTGGCGTTAACTACCCCTTGAAAATAATGTGCATAGCACTTTTGGGGAAAGGCTTTATCTTGTTCAATCTCATATCCTTGCGTATGTATTTTTAACTTTGTTGAAATATCTCTTAAAATTTTTTTAAACTTATATCCCATAGTAATATCCTTCTTTGCAAATTGGTCGGCTGCGAATTGTATATATGTTATCCCAGAATCTTCAAAAGTATTTATCATATCTTTTACACTTTTAATGTTTGTTTCGTTCACCAACATTCTTATCCCAACAACTAAATCCTTCTTCTTTTTACTACATAAATTTTTAATATTTTTTACAACCAATTCAAAATGATTTACCCCTTGAACTTTATTATAAATTTCACTATTTCCACCACTCATAGAAATCCTCACCCATTGAAAATCTCTATTTATTAAATCCACATCAATCAACATCGATCCATTCGTCATTAATCCCAAATCAAACCCAATATCTTTTGCTCTATCAGCAATTAGTTTAAAATCTTTATGTAACATACTTTCACCACCACCAGTAAAACTAATTCCCCTTGTTCCCATCTCCCATAATTCATCTAATAATTTTAAAACCCTATCAGTTTTTAATGTCCTCTTTCCGTCTTTATCGTCTTTCGGGGTAAAACAAAAAACGCACCTGTGATTGCAAACATCGGTTAGGTCAATTTCTACTGTTAAAGGAAATGGTCTTTCGCCATTTTTAATTTTTAATATCCTTTCTGGGTGAAAAAATAACTTTTTTGAAAAATCAAATCTTTCCATTTAGATTAAGATAATAATTTTTAATAATTTGACACAGGTGTCTATAAGAGTACCCGTTTGACACTCGCTGGCGACCCAATTTCGCTTTTAACAGGGTTTTATCCCAAGAGCTTAGTAATTTATCTATTTTTAATTTTAAGTCGTTTAAATCACACCACAGCTCGTATCCCATCCCAACGGGAAGTAGTTTTTGGTAAGAAGTTATTTTCAATTCTTTTTGTAGAACAAAACATCCAGAAGCAAGTCCTTCAAGTAGTCGATTATTATAAATATTATTCCAAGGTTCGGTTGGTTGGTTAACCACAATTTTTGCTCTTTTGTATGAACTTGGGGCATCTATGTCTCCAACTAAGCAATTATAATTTTCTTTTAAAAAATTCCACAATTCTACCCTTTGTGAGAATTGGCGTGACCAACCATTGCCACATCAATATCTTTATTTTCTAATTCTTCGTCTTTAAAATCAAACCTTCTATCATAGCCTAATGGCAACCAAATTGAATTTATTCCACAAAGCTTCATTATTTCAACACCATTCTCATAATTTCCATTAAAAACCAAGTCGGCATCTTTGCTTCTTTGATAATCCCTATCCATTCCACCTGGCATGTGGGTATCCCCGTTGTAAACGGCAAGTGGTCTTAAATCTTTTCTCACATCATAACTTTCACTTGAATCTACGCATAAATACAAATCATATTTCTTTTTTATTTTTCCCTGTTCTTGCCAGCTAAAAATATCAACTTTATCGCCCAGGTCTTCAAAGCCCCAGGCAAAATGGTATGTTGAGCTTTTATAAATTGGCTCATCTGTTAAACTTTTTTGCCCGATAATACAAATTTTCATTTTTTAGTAAATAACTCTGGATGTTTTTCATAATAATCGTAAATCATATCGATGCCTTCTTTTATTCCGTATTTAGGTTTCCAATCCCAAACCTTCATTGTCATCTCTGGATTCATAATCAAACTGTATGGATCACCCCTTCTCGTTAAAGTATGGTGTTTATTCGCTGGTTTATTAACCTTTTTTTGTAGGTAGTCTATCAACCAATTAACGGAGATAGTGCCAGAAATCCCCAAACCCGCCTCATAAACTTCGTTAGCACCTTCATAAAATGTTGAAACCATTTTAATTATTAAATCTACCAAATCTTCCACAAAGATAGAATCCCTTAATTGCTCCCCATCTCCCTCAACATCTATTTTATAGCCATGAATTGCCGCCTTTATAAACCAAGTTATCCAGCCCAAAATTGAAGTCCCATCTTGGCTTATTCCATAAATACTTGCAGGTCTAACGATGATATACGGAACGCCATATATTTTCCAATAATCCTTAACAATTAATTCGCCACAAATCTTGGATACGCCATAACTGCCTAATGACTCTCTTGAATTCGGCTGTACTTTGCAACTAGACATAAAGATTATTGGTGTTTTATTCTTTTTACATAGCTCTAATACATTAACAGTTCCCATTAAATTCGTTTCGTAGGTTGTATAAGGGTCATCTATACTTTTTACGCTAGATACGATTGAGGCATTGTGAATTACCAAATCAAACCCACCCTTCTTGCTGATTTTAGAAAAAGAATTTTTATCTCTAACATCATATTCTCTACCCATTACAACAACTTCGTGACCACAATCTTTTAAATCCCTTTCTAATAGGCTTCCCAAAAATCCTCTAGCGGTTAATAATATTTTCATAATTGTTTTAAATAAACATTTTTATACCAATCTGCAATCTTACCTATTACATCTTCTACTTTTCTATGCTTATACTTTTTAATCAAGTTCCTACTGTTGTCAGATAAAATAGCATCGTTGGCCGGCTCGCCCATTCTCACATTGCCATTTTCTAACAGCCCGGTATGTACAATTTTGCTTTCGCTATTTGTAGCCTTTTTAATCATCTCGGCAATCTTGTTTACTGTATAAACATATCCACTTCCACCATCAATTGCAAAACCGAAATATTTATTATTATCTAAGGCATCTATTAATACATTTGCTAAATCTCCTGCATAAATAAAATCGTGCTTTTGTTCTCCGTTTCCATTTATAGTTATATCTTCCCCCCTAATTGCCTGCGTCATAAATGTTGGAAATATCTTCTTTATTGGATAATGTTTCTGTCTTTCGCCATAAGCAACTAAACCTCTTATTACTGTTATTTTCGTTCCAAATTCTTTATTATATGTAAAAGCAAAGTCGGCAGCACAATCCTTTGTAATTGGATATGGACTTAAATTTTTACCATTACCAGTTTGAATATATACGCAAGGAACATTAAATTCTTTTATTAAATCAAACACATTTAAACTCCCCTGAATATTAACATCGACTGTTTCTCTCATTATTTCAGGATTTTGTAATGTTTCTGGTGTACCTAAAATACCCGCCAAATGTATAACACCATCTACCCCCTTCATTGCATTCCTTAAATTATCAATATTCCTAATATCGCCACAATAACATTCTAAACCCTCATAAGAAAACTCAAATCTTTTCTGATTTGCGAAAAAGTGATTATCATAAACTATTGGAATCATATTCCTATTTAATAACTCATCAACTACATAAGAACCAATAAACCCGAATCCACCAGTAACCAATATCTTTTTAGGTTTAGCCATTGGAATATAAAAAATAACAAATAAACAATAAAACTATTAGTGTTAAACATGAAAGACAATTTTTCATTTTTATTCTTCAAATAGCTTATCCCATTCTTTGGCTAATGGTTTTACATCATATTTCTTCTTCGCCCAATCCATCATTTCTTTCCTATCGAAATCACCCGACATCATCTCTAATATTTTTTCTACATATTCGTCATCACTATATCCCATCGGTAATTTCGTTCCATATTGCACTGTTTCTGAAAGTGCAGCATAGTCTGAAACCACAGGTATTGCCCCACAAGATTGTGCCAGCATAGCGGTTATGCAAGAAATTTCATAAAATCCTGCCGGATAGGCCCATATACCGGCGCCGAAATATTTATTTATCAATTCCTGTTGTGTTACCCTACCATAGTGGGTTACACCATCCTGTTTCATTAATTCCAATAATCTATCCTTATTCTCTTTTAGGGCTTTTCCTTCTGGGTCACCATTTTTTAATAGCATTTCCATTCTTTTATCATAAACATCAAATCCATAATAAATATCCAATGTTGCTCTTGGTTCTTTTGCCTTTATCTTTGGAAATAACTTTAATAGCCTATCTATTCCCCTATCGTAAGAACTTGAATAAATTAATTTAAAAGGATCTCTTTTTACATTTAATTCTTCACCCTTTTTAATCATATCTAAATCAATTCCATTTCTTGTAATATGATATTTAGTATCATTTATTCCCCTGTAATATTGGTTTAAAATATTCTTATGTGCTTCTGATAGAACAAAAATCTTGTCTGGCAAATTAAACAACTTTCTTGGTTGTTCCCCATAATGTGTATCGTGTAGCCATAAATATTGTCTTTTGGCATTTAATCTTTTAGAGAATACTCCTGGAGTTCTTTCTGCGATAAAAACATCAAACATTTCCTTTTCATCAAATTGTCTAAAATCAACATATTTAACTCCATCAAAAGTCCCACTATGATTTAATCCACATTGGTTATACACAACAACTTCATGTCCTAATTTACTCAATTCGCTAGCCATTCTCATTCCCATTTCTTCGCTACCACCAGAACCTTTTTCTTTAATTGTCTTGGGATTCCAATCTTCATAGGCGGGGCCGATGTAAATACAAATTTTCTTTTTCCCCTTTAACTTTGTACCCATTCTTTGTTTATAATAATCCCATTCGGCTTTAGCCTCATTCATTATTTGTACTATTTCCTGTCTATTTAATAAAGAATTTGGAACTACCGCAATCAGATTAATAAACTTCTCTAGTTCACCGGTATTGAACAATTCTTCTCTTAATGCAAATATTCCATTATAGGCATCTTTAACCGATAAGTTATCCAGCATATTTCTTCTTTGTGTTTGTAAATTCCCATCATTAGGTACAATTTGTAATGCCCTAGTTAGATATTCCAAACCCTTCTCTAAATTACCTCTCTTACCCTCAATTTCCACCCTCATCAACAATGGCTTCAACTTCATTTCCAATGGACTTGTTGGCGACATATTCTCTACTGGTGGTTTTCTTTCCGCTAGTTTAATATACTCCTCAGCTAAATCTAAATTACCCATAAGAATATATATTTCCGCCTTTAACAAATAAGGCTCTATCAATTGGGGATTAACCGTAATCATTCTTTCTATATTTTTATGCGCTAATTCAAAATCTCCAACGGAAATACAGGCTCTAGCATAAGAACTATAATGATTGAAATATTGAGGTTCGGCTAAGTCTTTTTCTTTTGCAACCAATTCAAATAATTGCTTATAATATCTAATACTTTCTTCCCATTCTCTATGTTCATAATGGTCAAAAGCCAATACGGATAATGTCCTCATATCCCTTTTGCCAATTCTGTCTTGTTCTTCTAATTCCTTATATAAAATCCTATTATTTCTTCTATTGGTTTCAATAACATGCTCAATCGTTCTTTTATGGTAAATATGTACTTCAGTTCTTACGGCTATTTGCTTTGCAACCTCTCCATCTACTTGACAAAACTCGTGTACTGGTCTTTTCCACTCAGAAATCCTTTTCCCGTCTTGTTTAACCCTAATCAGTCTTTCCCTATATTGATAGATTGCATCATTGCCCATCTGGTCTTGGGCATAATGGTAGGGAAAATATATTGTTGAGGAATTGTTAAATTCGGCATCTGTAATTATGGTTCTTATTGCGTCAATTCCAGTTACAATATCGTCTGCGTCTGTCCAAAATATCCAGTTGGTATCCGTATTCCATAATGCTATTTGCCTAGCATCTCCGAAATCCCAATCATATTGAGGAATATCACCCCAGTTCTTTCTATCTCTTTTATCTTTTTTGGAAAACTTATATCCTTTATAGTCTATTATTTTATAATCAACCCTGTTTTCTTTACACCAATTCTCAACCAAATCTTTGGTATTATCTTTTGAACCAGTATCTACGAAAATATATTTATCTAATTTATTTCCAATTGAAGCTAAGCAAGGGATTATGGTATCTGAAACATCTCGCATTATAATATTTAATGCGATTGTACTTTTTGACATATCTAGAAGACCCCCTAATTAAATATACCCTATTGTATAATAAAGTATATTTTTAAGCAACAAACTTAAATCATATTACCCGATATCTAGAACCCCAATTTGTTCATAAGTACCAGAGGCTCCCGCGTGAATTCCATAAAGTGGCCCAGAATAGTCACCTAATCTCATAATATCGCCCGTACTTATGTATGTAAAATTAGCACCAGATGAGCCAGATGTAGTGTTGCTACTTATCCCAAGATAGACTGGATAAGAAACACCTTTATTTGTTAGTAAAATAGACCTGCGACTTTCATTTAGAACTGCTAACTGTTTTACTATTCCACCATTAACCAATATTGATGTTGATCCAGCAATATTCGTGGTATCTGGTATGCTTTTCATTCCTAATTTACTTACTGGATTTCCTATAGTTTTTAATTTTAATTAATTATATTATAAATCTTTCCCTTCCCCCTTAATAGTAAATACTAAATCTTTTAAGTCTTTAATATCTTTTTTTAAATCGCTCAACCTGCCATTAACCTCTTCTAAGATTATCCTGTGTTTTTTCAACATAATTTTCTCCTCATTATTCTTCTCTTCCAATTCATACACCTTTTCGGCCACAAGGGACACTTTATCATCTAATGGAACCAAATTCTCAATTACATCTTTAGTTATGCTGTTAACCAACCTCTTATCTTTTTGTTCTTCTAGTTCCTTTTTTAGACGCAACTTAAACTCGTCTTCTGGAGTTATTTTAATTGCTTTTTTTATAAGCTTTTGTATTTTTTGATTCACCCTAATTTAAATATATCAATAATTACCGAAACTACATTAGCAACACTTATTATACCAGATCCGACAATTAAAGCCGTTAACCATTTTAGCATTTTATACTTATCTATGATTTCTCCAATCATATCCCATTTCTTTTCAATATCCCACATTTCAAAATGTGCTATTGCTTTTTCACCCCTTATTATTATATCTTTTTCAGTATTTCTTTTGGCGTAATCATAACTATATTTAATCATTTCAGCATATCCTATATCAGACATATCCTTATCGCCGACCAAAACCCTTTCAATTCTCTCAATCCCTTTCTCTAATTTACGATTACTTTCTCTTAATTGGGTAACATCTTTTGTTAATTGGTCGAAACAGCTGGCTATTTCTTTTCGAATCAGCATCTTGATTTCTTCCTCGCCCATTTTTTTAGTTTTAATCATTCTACTAATTTAATTTTATCATTTTAATCTTATTTTAATATACTATGACATTTTAATCTACCATGAAAATCCATCCGAAAAATACAACGGGATAGGTCCAGTCTTAATTTCACCGGCGGGGGCCTCTTCTTCTTCGCCTATTGAGTAAAATGTTCCAGGGCTGTTTTGATTGTTATACTCGGTAACTATCCAGCCCTCGCCTAAATCTGTAGTAGCAATCTTTAAATGAGAAGCTAATCCGACAAAGTTTTGAGCCGCAGTATTGGAAGAGAATAAAGCTATAGGGGTATTTGTTCCGATATAACTATCTACAGCACTACCAGTAGCGATATTGCTTCCGTCAGTATAAGACTTGGCGTAACTACCTGCTGAGTTTATTATTCGAACTGCTAAATGCTTAAAAG
>Ga0116177_10000626_pt1 | contig 26074 bp, 17 predicted proteins | sample AD_STIC10_MetaG_FD_89750 | JGI IMG/M metagenome (GOLD analysis project Ga0116177, IMG submission 89750) | Active sludge microbial communities of municipal wastewater-treating anaerobic digesters from USA - AD_STIC10_MetaG | ecosystem: Engineered > Bioreactor > Anaerobic > Digestate | place: USA... | reverse complement strand
TCCACCGCCGCCGCCCGCGCCTCGTCCAGCGCCTTGCGGGCCTTGTTCACTTCGGCATTGTTCCAGGCTTCAGCTTCTCGCGCCGCCAATTCCTTCACCGCGATGTCGATCACCCGGCCCGCCAACGTCGCGGCGAGATCGATCTGTTTGGTCAGGTCACGGCAGCGATTCGCTAAAGGATGCAACGCCGCCCGCGCGGCGTTCAAGCTAACATTGTCGCGCTCCGCCTTGACCCATGCCTTGTCCTGGCCCGCCGCTTCCTTGCCGAAAGCCATGATATCCGCCGCCACCGTGGCCTGCGCAGAGGCGAATTCCGCCCACGGCTCGTTCAGCAGGTTGTCTTTCCGCTTCGCCGTGGCGAAAGTTTCCATGAGCCCGGCGATCTTGCCAAGCGCGTCCCGGTAGGCTGCCAGAGGTGCGTGTGCCTTGGCGCCCAACGTTACGGCCTCCGCGAGATAGCTTTCGACCAGCTTCAGAAAACGTTCCTGCTGCCCGCGATAAAGCCAGACGATGGCCGCGATATTCTTTTGCTGCTCAGGCGAGAAATCACAGACAGAGCGCGAGACCTTTCGGAAAATTTGCCGGGCATCAAGCATCAGCACATGATCGCGCCGCGCTTCGTCCCTCTCCTTCGCTCGATCGAAGAACCACAGCTGGCAGGGCACGGTGCGCGTGTAGAAAAAGTTGCCGCGAATATCGATCATCACGTCGACCGCGCCGGTCTCCACCAGTTTCTGCCGCACGACCGCTTCATCGCGCCCCGCGCTTGATGCCTGCGATGACATCACCACGCCCGCGCGACCCTTCTCGTTAAGATAGCTGTAGAAATAGGACATCCAGAGATAGTTGGCGTTCGAGACCTTCTTGGTCTTGTTCACGCCCGGCAGGCCGAAGGGCAGTCGCTTGTCGCCCTTGACCTTCTCGGCGTCCACCTCGTCCACGTTGAAAGGCGGATTCGCCATGACGAAATCGCACTTGCCGACGAGTTCGTGCGGGTCCTTGTAGTAAGTGATCGCTTCATTCCCGGCGCGGATTTTTCCCTCCAGGCCGTGAACGGCAAGATTGATCTGCGCAAGCCTCGCGGTCGTCTCGTTCTTCTCGTGGCCATAGAAGGTGGCCCGCTTCATCGTGTCCTGGCCGGCATCCTCGATGAAATGGCTGGACTGAACGAACATGCCACCCGAGCCGCAGGCTGGATCCAGGATTACGCCGTGGTCGGGTTCGATGACGTTGACGATGGTCTGCACGATCGAGGGCGGTGTGAAGAACTCCCCGCCATCGTGCGCGCCCTGCTTGGAGAACTCGGCGAGGAAGTATTCGTAGATGCGGCCGAACACGTCACCCGAAGCGCTGCGCAGGCCTTCCGCGTCGAACATCTTCATCATGTCTTCGAGGACACTGCCCTCGAAGCGCCCGTAGTCCTTCGGCAACTGACCGGCCAATGGCGGGAAGGCCGCTTCAATTGTTTCCATCGCCGCCGTGAGCGCCGCGCCGAGATTCCCGTTCTTCGGCGTCTTGAGGATCACATCGAAGCGTGCGGAGTCCGGCAAGTTCAGCGCGCGCCGGCGGGCGAAGTCTCCATCAGTCAGCGGCCGATGGGGCATCTTGCCGGACTTACGGTCTGCGTCGATCGCGGCCTGCGCTTCGTAGAAGCGGTTGGTTGCATGGCGCAGGAAGATCAGGCCCATAATGGGCATGAAGTATTCGTTCGACGCCAGGTTGGAGTTGGCCCGAAGACTGTCGGCGATTTTCCAGAGACCAGACTCGAACTTGCCAAGTTCCCGGAAATGGTCTGCGATCATTAAGCCACGTTCTCCCCAACATCGACGGCGATCGAATCCAGCCGCTTCCGGATCATGGCTTTAGCATGGTCAGCCGGGACGCAAAGTCCTCTTAAATGCGAGCCCTCGGCAGGCCACCACGCCGCCTAAAAGAGCCTCACCTTGTAGCCCCGCTGGCCCCAGTCTTCGGGGTCAAGCAGTGAAATCTCCGTTCCGCTGAAGCCAATCAGGTCGCCGACCTTCGGCGAATGATTGTGAGAGGTGAAACTGAAGCGGATCATCCCGTCTAGTGGCGGAGATATAGAACGGGCCTCGACGTGGTTCTCAAATCCACGCTTCTCGATGCTTGTGACCTCCAGCAGATCCCAAGGTGACAATCCCCATTTTTCACGAAAGCCAGCATTGACGTCGAACGAAACCGAGCGGGCTTTATCGAGGAGACCGAGCACTTCGCCACGCGACCGAGGCCGTGGCGATCCTGCGGACAAGGACTTGGCATACTTTGTCCGGCTTGCGCGGTCCGTGCACGGATGCTTTGGCCAAGGCCAGCCAAGCGCATCGAAGAAGACGCGACTGCCGTGAGCGTTCTGATAGAAGAACACTCTGGCGTCGCAGACCGGACACGACGCATTTGGCGATACAAAGCAAGCCGTCCAGCTTCGTGTCGCCCCCTCACGCTCCAGTGTGCTGAGCGCCGTGAAATTCCGAAACGCGGAGATGATCTCGTGGCGCTCCGAATAGCCATTGCTGCGTGTCTTGTGGCACCAGCCGCAGAGGCACGAAGCATAGTGATTGTGTCCCGGCATTCGCGGTCGCCACGGCAGGCAATAATCTGTTGCCCGAATGATACCGACATTTGCTCGACAGCATAGTAGCTCCACCACGATACGGACTGACTGAACAGCGCCGGCAGCGGAAGCCGCCCGGGCGCTTCGAGCAAACAACCGGCACACGCTCAGGAGGCAGCTACCAACGACGAGGTTGCCTTCCGGCAAACTACAGCGCGACGGTTCCGACGCCGTACTACCACACTCGTGCCACCCCCTCGCCCGAATCGTCTACGAACGTATCGGCAGGTTCGGGGATGTTGATGTCGGCAGCTGTTCGCACCTTCTTCCGGCGTCTCACCAACGAGACGATTGCCGACGTGTTCGCTACCCTCGGCGCCAACACACCGGATCTGCTCGGATTGACGCCAACCAAACGTGCGTCCGCCGCCTGCACAGCCGCCATGGATGGGGAGTTGAGGCGCGGCCAGATCGAGGCGATCGTGAGCGAAATAGCAGCCCTGACCGATAAACCGGATCTTGCGGAGCTCGCTTTGCGCGCCGTCTGTGATGAGGCGCCCGACATGCTGACAATGCTCGACTCGAGTCTTTCGCTGGAAGAACGCTCCTGGAGGGTGTGGAAGTACGACGCAAAACTGATCGACCGGGCGCGCAACGTCGTGATGAAGCATCACTGGCAGGACGGGCGATTTCACTGCGGGTTTGTCGTAAGCAATCCGGGCGGACTGCATGCCGACCTGACCAAGGCAGTTTCCGAAATCCAGACTTACATCCAGTCACGCGAGGGCGGTCGGCGGGCTGAAGCGGACACGTTCACCTATTGTGAGGCGCAGGTTGAGCCCCGAGTCGAGCCAAGCCGAATACACCACATAGCAGTCTACCTCGAGCGCCCGGCGCGATACCTGATGGAGTTTGGAAGCGATGACGATGGTGTCCAGCCGATCATCCGTCACGAGGCACGCGAACTGGCAATCACCTACAATGAACGGACGGGCCAAATTGATGTTTCCGGATACGGCGTTGGGGGCCAGGCCGTGCTGGGCGAGATCGCGGCCCGGTTCCACAAGGACGCGATCGACAAATCTTCCCTAGAGACAATCACGCGACAGGACTGGGAATTCGACTTCTTCAGGACCACAGTTGACCCGGCGCTTTCACCGCCAGAAGGTTTTGCCCTGATCCGCGTAACAGAAATCAAACTGCGCGCGAGAAATGAAGCCACTCTCCGTGCAAGCTTCAAAGCGGACTCGCCATCGTCGGCCTATCACCGCATGCGGGATCTTGGCGTCTCTCCACTGGCCATGTCCGGCGAACTCGTCGCGGGAATTGCACTCTCCCTGAAGACGTTCCCGGAGGCGGACAGCGAGAAGGCCCGCGAAGTACGTATCTTCCTGGATTGGCCAGCACGCCTGAAGGTAGACAACGCTACTATCGCGGAGAAGGGAGCAATCGAGTCATGGGTCAGGACGCAGCCCTTCGCTCCCCGCCCCTCCTAAGCCGGGCTGAAGATCTCACTCCGCTGCTTGATCTTGTTGCTGTTTGCCTCGCTCGCGATTGCACAGCCACCGCAGCAATGCTGGACGAACTCCCTCAACCTCTTTCGACATTTGCGCTTGCTGCGAGCTGGCTGGCGCCCGCGAACCTCTTGACCGAGTGGCGCTGTGTGGCATGCGATGAGCCTCACACATGCGATGTCAAACGTTCGCGGGATGGCACCTACTCCTATGTCTGCCTGCACAACGGCAGGCTGCCACTCTCGCGATCAGAACTACAGACCTACGCGCTCGACTGGGTCGCGGTGCTTGGAGCGTTTGCAGAGAGCATTGGGCGCAACGAGCGCGGTGTCTCGCGCCATGCAGCAGAGCGCCTCTACAAGATCGGATACGTCGATAGGAAGACGCAAGACGACGGCTGGACGCTAGGTCTCGCAGTGGGTCTGGAGGATGCAGCTACGCTGTCCAACGTGCTGCACGTACTGCGAACATCCTTCCCGAAGGGCTCAGGGCTGATCGCGACGATTGGCACAAGGCCACCCGGGGAAGTCCGCATTGAAAGATACCTCTTCGCGGATGCGTCGAAACTGTTTCAGTTGCAGAGCAATAAGCTCGTGCTCATGCAGCCTGAGGCTTCAAAAATTCTCTTTGGTCCAGGACCCACCCCTGCAAAATCTGGGGCCAAGAGCCGGTCGGCGAACATTGCACAGATTCGCAAGGCGCTGCTTGAAGCAGGTGAATGGCCGGATCGACGCAATGCCCAAGTCAAATCAATTCGCTCGGGATGGAAGAAGTCCATGGGCAAGATACCTGCGGCCACATCCGTCCCGCGAAACCTGCGCGAAATCGAAGAGGCCGAACGTGAAGGGCGAGAGATCTCCTGAAACGGCAAAGCAGCAATACGGCAAATCGCGTTCACCTTGAATTGCCGACCCCGGCCAGCCCAGCATTCTCCCGCGTTCGGACGAACACGCAGGAGACATTCAATGTTGGCGACATCAAGCCACCCTGTCGTCTTGGCGGTAAGTCCCGCCGAGGCGGCACGTTTGTTGGGCATAGGCAGGACGCGGCTCTACGAGGAACTCGGTTCCGGCGCTATCCCGAGCTTTAGTCTCGGACGGCGCCGACTGATCCGCGTTGCCGCCCTTGAAGCCTGGATGGCCGCGCGGGAAGCCGGCCAATGACCGCGGAGGAAGTCGTTCGCCGTCTGAGCGGCAAATGGTCAGGTGATCAGGCGCTAGCGCGGTGCCCCGTCAAAGGACATGGCAAGGGACGCGGCGATCGTTTCCCCTCGCTGTCGATCGCAGCTGGAAGCAATGGCCGTGTGCTGCTGCACTGCTTCGCGGGATGCCGGGCAGAAGATATCTTTGCGTCCTTGTCTGCTTCCGCGCATGTCGCCAGCGGCCTGGAGGCGGCCAAAGCCATCGCCGCCCCGCCCCGACGCAACACAACAGCGGTCGCCCAAACGCTGTGGACCGCTGCACGCCCTGTGAAGGGGACGGCTGGCGAGGCCTATCTTCACTCGCGAGGTCTGCAGGTCGAGACCCATGCGCTCCGCTTCCTGCCGCACGCACGACACACCACTGCCCGTGAACAGGCGCTGACCGCGCTGCTCGCTGCCGTGCATGGTCCCGACAACATCCTCCTGGCCGTGCAACGGACGTTTCTCACGCGCTTGGGAATGAAAGCTGGCGTCGATCCCGCACGGATGGTGCTCGGGCGGTTAGGACACGGGGCGGTAAGGCTCGCGCCAGTGACCTCCGTGCTCGGGCTCGCCGAAGGCGTCGAGACGGCCCTGGCGGCATCGCAGCTGCACGGGTTTCCGTGCTGGGCCGCATGCGGGGCCCGGCTGGAGCGTATCGTCCTGCCGGCCGAAGTTCGTCATGTTGTCCTGTGCGCCGACAACGATCCGCCTGGTCTGGCAACTGCGCACCGGGCCGCCCGCCGCTTCCGCGCCGAGGGACGTTACGTAGAGACCCTGATTCCCGAGACGCCCGGAGCAGACTGGGCCGATGTCGTTGCAGCCCCTGCCGATGGCTGAGCGCAAGGCAGTTCTTCGTTTCCGGCAGTCAAAGCTGGAGATCGGGTCGGACAACGAGATTGCCGAACAGCTTTGCGCGGAGCTGTCGCGGGAGTTCGAACATGTCGTGCACGATCTGGGCGAAATCCACGTCTGGAGCAGCGACCATTGGCGGCGCCTCGATCGGGCCGACATGTTGGAACGCATCCGGCGGTTCGATGGAATTCGTCCCGCCGAGGGACGACGGGTTCAGCTGAATCGCGCCCGCATCGACAGCATACGGTACATCGTGGACGGCATTCTCGATCATCCCGGCTTCTTCGACATAGCGCCCATCGGCATCAACTGTCGCAACGGCTTCGTGACGTTCGACGCCGAGGGGAGCCCCTCCCTCGCAGCGCATCACCCATCCCAACGGCAATTGCACAGGCTTGATGGCCGTTGGACCGCGGCGGCGATCAAGCTGCCGGAGGCCTCCCTGCTCGGCAGACTTCTTGCCGGATGCTTTCGCGGCGATCTCGATGCGCAGGACAAGATCAACATTCTGGCGGAAGCCGCCGGTGCGGCAGCGCTTGGCATCTCGACAAGACTCGCCAGCCCGAAAGCGGTCATCCTCTTCGGTCCCAAGGCAGAGAATGGCAAGAGCCAGGTGCTTGATCTTCTGCGCGCGCTGCTGCCGGAAACAGCGCACACCGCGGTGTCTCCGGCACGAATTGGCGATGATCGATATGCGGTCCAGCTGGCGGGCCCGCTGTTGAACGCCACCGATGAACTCGGGGAGACGGCAATATTTTCGGACGGGTTCAAGAGCGCAGTGACCGGTGACTGGATGACGGGTCGCGATGTCTATCGGTCAGCCGTCCGGTTTCGGCCGCGAGCTTTGCATATGCTGGCCTGCAACGCCCTTCCCGCATTTCGCGGCGGGATGGACGCGGGCGTCCGCCGCCGGCTGCTGGTGATCACATTCAACCGGCGTATTCCGGAGACCGAACGGATCGAAGGACTTGGCCGGCTTGTCGGCCAGCAGGAACCGGACCTGTTGCTGGCCTGGGCGATCGCCGGCGCCTCACGCTTGCTGCGCCGATCCTCTTTCCCCGATCTGGCGTCCTCACGTGAGGCCATAGGCGAGTGGATCCTCTGTTCCGACCCCGTCGGAGGTTGGCTTCAGGATCGCGATGAAGTCGACATCACGGGAGATCCAAGCCACGTGGTGCACAGCAAGGCGGCGTACGTCCGGTTCCGCCTGTGGGCGAATGGCGAGGGGCTTGCGCCCGCGCACATACCGGCGAAAGCACAGTTCACGCAACGTGTTGGATCCTCGGGCCTCCCTGGCGTCTCGACACCGCGCCGAGCCAAGGGCCATGTGTTTGTCGGAATGCGCCTTGCGGGTCAGGGAGCCCGTGATGATAGCGCGGTGAATGGCGCGTGATGGAGAAGTGAGCCGCAGACATCTGAAAGTGCGGCAAGTGAGGATGGGTGATTCAAAATCCACGTATGCGCGCGCATGAATGGCAGATGTGGCTCACGGATCGTCACTTGCTTCACTTGCCTTGCGATCGCGCCATCCCTGTGAGGATCCGAGATCACAACTGGATCACCGGCTTGGGCCTTGCGATCGAACCTCAGCGAACGCCAGCGGAATGCATCTTGATTTGCCGCCTCAACTCGCCAACCCATTTGGGCGAAACCTGAGCGCGAGACGTCACATGGGCGGGATGGGTAGCGGCGGCGCCAACAGGAAGCGCCCACACTTCGAAGGCCTGAGGCGAATCGATGCCGGATATCTCGTGCGACATCGCATGGATCGGCCGGGGACCTATTCGACCCATTCGTGGCGGGACAACTGGCAAAGGCCGACGGGGTCGATGCAGGTTGTCGGCGGCGATGATGTCGTGACGCTCGTCTACTCGGTACGCAACGGGGATGCGGAGGACTGGCGACAGATCGAAGAACGCGTGACGCTTACGCGCGTCGCCAAACCCTTCGGCGGGGCGCAGACGTATTTCCGCTGTCCGCGTTGCAGCCGGCGCGTGGCGACACTCGCGTTAGCGCGACAATACTTCCGATGCCGGACCTGTGTTGGCGCCGCCTACGCCTCAAGTCAGGAGGGACCAACGGACCGGGCGATGCGGAGGGCGAACAAGCTGAAGCGGCGGCTTGGCGCCGAGCCGGGGCTCGACAGCTACTACTGGCGGCCGAAACACATGCGCCAACGAACCTTTGCCCGGATCGACGCCCGGATCCAGGCGGCCGAGGCAGAGGTCAATGACGCGCATGTGAGGCTCTTGGCGCGGCTTGGCGGCATGAGCGGGCGGCGAGCGGGACGGAGCGCACGCGACGGCACGCGCGCCGCAGCGAGGGCATTCTGGTGAGCCGGCGCAATGTCATCGCCATCGATCCCTTGCGCCGCCAGGCCGCTGACGAGCCGATGGAGCGGGCTCTACTTGACTGGGAGGACGTTTCGGCATTCCGGACGCTGCGGTCGGCTTTCCATGGCGAGCATCGGCCCAAGGGCGCAACCGAACAAGCGCTGGTCGACCAACTCGTCTGGCTGCAATGGCGCCGCAGGCGACTGGTCGTGGGAGAGCGGGCGGCGCACATGGCCGCGCTTCAGGATCGGCTTGGTACGGATTTCAAGGCATCAGAGTCCGTCCGCCGGGCCTTGATCGGACGCGATCGGAAAGCGGACAAGGACGAACTGACGTCTGCCCTCTCGACGACGCGAGAGGAGGATGCAGAGACTGCCATCGACAATGATCGCGACGAAGCCATGACGCTCCGCGCCATTGCGCTCCTCGAAACCGGAGATCCTGCAGCCTACGACGAGGCGCTTGCGGCCCTGCGGGAGGATACGGCGATCTGGTGGGAGAATGTGGTCAGTGACGACGAGCAGACCCATCCGGACGGCGTACCACAGGAAGGCGATAGCTATCGCCCGTATGCGCGAAACGCCGCTCAGCTGCTCCGCTTTCTCCGCGACGAGACCATGGCCACCCACGCGGAGACCCGTGGTCAGCTTTCCCGCCGGCCCGCAATCCGCTTGCAGGCGCACGGCGAGAGCCTCGATCCGTTCCGCATGAACCTGTTGCTGGGTCTCGACGAGCGCCTGACACGCCTGTTCGAGAAGAACTTGGCGATGCTCATGAAGCTCCAGGACCTCCGCAATCAAGCAAGGCCGCCTACCCATGAGTCACGAAACGCTAGCTGATGATACACTCGAGTTGATGGCGCAGCTGGACTTCGAGCCATGGAAGCAGCAACCGGATGGTTGGGTGCCTCCGACCAATGCGGAATGGACAGACCTTGCCAATCCACACCTGATCTCGGTGCGCCTGGCTTGGCTGACACTTCACAAGTCCAAGGATGAACTGATGGCGATGTCCGCGGAACTGGCCGACGAGGCGCTCATGGACCTGGTCGACCAGATCGGGCACTCTGCGGACTGGTTCAAGGGCCTCCAGGAGCTGCTGTCGGGCGCTGAGTGCCGGATCATGTGTGCGTACGCCGCGCGAGCAGTCCAATCCGACGTCGGGAGTTGAATGCTCACTGGAGGGCTAGGTGGAGGGACAGCTTCCCGACATCATTCGAGAATGGCCCGCTTACCAGCGGTTTCCTCGTGATGTGGGTGCAAGTATTCGGCACATCGATCGTGTGTTTGGCGGAAGGCTGAGAGATCCCACGGGCTTGCCGGTATTTCCAGACGTAGCGCGGCGTCCGATGTAGGTACCTTCCCGGCCGTTCGAGGTCGCAGGCTAGTCCGGCCGGAAATCGCCGAAAACGGTCATTGGCGCCTTGTGACCGTGGGACAGCGGCAACGCACCATCCTTGCATTTATTGTTAGGCCATTGATCGGCTGCTACCTTGCCGTTCACCGAGGGAGAACATTGCTTGCCCTATCCGACAAGACGCGCTGGATTTGTTGCGATTGGCGCGGCCGCCACGAGCTTGATTTTCCCGGTCCGGGCGCAACAACAGCCGTCACGTTCGAACTTGCCGTCCACACCGAACCTGGAAATCGACCCCTACTATCCAATACAGAAGCCGATCGTCCAGAATGCAGACCTCACGCGCGTTAAAGGTCGCAAAGGTCGCGCGGAGGGCCGAACAATCCTGCTTGCTGCGCGCGTGTTGGGATCCGATGGAACGCCCGTAAGAAACGCGACGATCGAAATCTGGCAAGCCGATACAAATGGACGCTACGGGCATCCTGCAGAACCAGGAGGCCCTGCCGTCGATCGGAGCTTTCCAAGCTTTTCGCGTCGGAAGACCGAGGCCAACGGCCGCTTCTCTTTTCTTACTGTGAAGCCCGGCGCTTACCAGGCTCAAGGCATTCTGAGCGGCAACAAACCCTACATGCGCGCACCGGCACATTCACTTCGATATTACCGCAAAGTACGAACGGCGCATCACACACATGTCTTTTCGTGAAAACCAACCTGCGCTCTTTCAGGGCGACCTGACATTCCGAAAAGATCTAGGCATCGGTATCAACCCCAATCGCGATCCGATGACCGCGCCGGCTTTTAGTAAGCTTGGTGGAGATGCGCCGGGCCTCGAGCCGGGAGCCGAACTTTGCTCGCGGGACATCGTGCTTCGGAAGGGGTGATGAACTCGCGCATAGTAGGCGAGCATTATTGACCGTGCTGGCTCCATCAGAGGCAGGCACGGTCATTCGCCGGAGACGCAAATTTCAAAAGCGTCGATCAGCTGGGAAAGCGACGGCTCCGCGAACACAAGATCATGCTCGGCATCGACATCGAACGTCTTGATCTTGCCGCTCACAAACCGATCCCAACCCAAGGCCGGCCCACTGCGCAGGAAGTGCATGCGCGCATCCGTGGCGCGAATGACGACGACATCCAGTTCGCTCCGCGGTGTCTGATATGCCCATTGCGCGTTCTTGTAGGCACGATCGACGTCATCCGATGCCGCCTCCAGCGGCGTACGAACGACTGGCAGGTCAGGCACGCCCATGAGCTTACGCAGCATCGGGCGGAACTTGTACTTCCAGAGAACGTGCGGCAGTTCCAGGAAGCGATGAAGCTTGACCCGATGGAGGTTCTTTAAGTGATCCGGCATCGAAACCGGCCGGCGCATCTGCTCGGGCTCAAGCGTGTCAATGAGCATCAACATGCTGGTTTCCTGGCCTTCCTCGCGTAGACGCCGGGCCATTTCGTAGCCGATAACGCCGCCGCCGGAGTAACCCGCGAACATGTAGGGGCCCGTCGGCTGGACCTGCCGAATGGCGCGCAGATAGCGCTCAGCCATCACTTCAATCGTCTGGTCAGGCTCCATCTTGCCATCAACACCGGCAGCCTGCAGCGCGTAGACGGGCTGTTCCGCGCGGACACGATCCGCGAAGGATTTAAAGACCAGCACGTTGCCGCGCGAGCCGTGAATAAAGAAGACCGGCGTTTGCCCCGCAACGCCCGGGCGCAAGCATACCAATGGCGACCAGGCCGCATCGCCGGCAGCAGGAATGTCCTGGCTCGGATCAGCGAGCAGTTTTGCGAGATCGGCAATTGTCTGCGCCTCGAACAATGTCGCCAGCGGCAGCGATACCGAGAATTTCTTGCGGATGCCAGCGAACAGGCGAACGCCGAGCAGCGAGTTGCCGCCGAGGTCGAAGAAGTTGTCAGTCACGCCGACAGCCTTGAAGCCAAGAAGTTCGGCCCAGATCGCGGCAAGGACGCGCTCCGCGCCCGTCGTCGGCGCGACATACTCCGGCAAACCCGGCAGGCGCTCGAAGCCTTCGACACTGCCCTCGTTTATCGTCGTCTGGATCCTGGTCGCATCGAGCTTGGCGCTCCATGCGTTCACGTCGACCGAAGACGCAATGACCTGCACAAGGCCGGGCTGCGCCATGATGCGATCAAGCGCATCCACGCCCTCGGCCGAACGAATGCCGTCGCGCAGGGCTTCGATCAATGCATCCTGGCGCTGCGTCGGCGCGGCGCGCGCGGCGACAGCAGCAAATGCCGTGGCGCCATCAACGCGACGCATCGTGAAGCGTGCGATGTCCGCGAAGACGTTGCCAGGCTCGTCGGTGAGCGTGATGTCGAAATAGGCCAGACCCGTGCTTGCATCTGCGGTGCAGCGGACATGGCTGAAGACGTGGGCGGGCATGGCGCCGAACACGCGCACGCGTTCATAGCCAAGCGGCACATAGAAATCGCGACTGAGGTCAACACCCGGGATCAGCGCCTGCGCGCCCCCGGTCGCCATATCGAGCATCGCGGGATGAAGAACATAATCGCCGAGATCATTGACGAACGCAGCGTCCAGATTGAGCTCGATCAGCGCTTCATTTTGCCCGTAGCGCGTACGTTGTATATTGGCCCACCTTGGACCAAACGCCATGAAGTCCTGAACCAGTCTGCCATCGCTCGATGCTTCATCGCGTTGCGCGCAGCGAGCAGCGATGCTTGCGATATCGAGTCGCGCAGGCTGTTGTTCACGGCAGAGTTGCGCCCTGCCCATAGCGATGGGCGAGCTGTTCGGACCGCCTGCCCGCATAACAAAATCGCTCGCTTCGCCCGACGGCGTCAGCGTGATTTCGAGGCGCTGCGCTTTGTCTGCTTCCTTGCGAAAAGGGGCGATGAATTCGAGATTGCTCAGCTCGACAGGCTGGTTGCGGCGATCTTCTGCGTAGGCGGCACGCGCCAGCTCAACGAAGCCAGTCCCCGGAAGAAGGGCAATACCGGTTTTCGTCACGTGCTCGTTCAGCAACCAGGCTGCTTCGCCAGCAAAGGTTGCCACGAACGTGCGCTCCGCCCCTGTTTCACTGTACCCATCGAGAGCCGGGTGACGGCTCGGCCGCGATGGCTCGATGCCGGTTGTATCGCGTCGATGTGCGGAAGCCGCCATGCCGACATCACGCCACGCATTCCAGTTTACGACAACGGTTCGCCCCCCGGCGCGGGTCGAGCGGGCGCGGGCGAACGCATCCTGGAACGCGTTCGCAGCGGTGTAGTCTGCCTGCCCCGGCAAGCCGAGGCTGGAAGCGACCGATGAGAACAACATCATGAAGTCGAGGGTCTCAGTGACAATCGCATCGAGAGCGAGCGTACCGTCAACCTTGGGCGAGAGCACGCGGCGGATCGCGTCAGATGTCTTGGTCATCATCGGCGCGTCGTCCATCACACCGGCCGCGTGAATGACGCCGTTCAACGGCCCAAAGGCCGCTCTGACCGACGTCAGCGCAGCGGCAAGCGCGTTTCGATCCGTCACATCGCCGGCTAAGACCATCACGCGCGCACCGAGCGCACGCAGTTCACGCACTTTTGCGATGCGTTCTGCAACACGGCTGGACGGACTTTTCGCAAGAATGCTGTCCCACTTGTCTTCTGATGGAAGCTGTTCGCGCGCCAGCAGCGCGAGACGAACACGCTTCGAGCGGGCCATGTGGGTTGCGACCTCAAGCCCGATACCGCCGAGACCACCCGTGATGAAATAGACGCCGTCTTCGCGCGCCCACTCGGCGGCGCCAGCTTCGCTCGCCGGCAGTTGCCGCGACGTCGTTTGGCGGACCCAGCGACTTGCTGGTGCAAGCGCAACAATCGCGTCGCGCGTTTCCGCTCGAAGTTCGTTGGCGATCCGCACCGTCAGACGTTTCTTGTCCGCTGGTGCAAGCTTGTCTGCCGGAACATCAATGCAGCGCGTGTGCAGATGATCGAACTCGCGGGGCGCGACCAGCATCGGCCCAAGCATGAGGGCTTGCGTCGGCTGCAGCGGCGAACCACCCACACCGGCGATACCGGATGCCACGATTGATACCTGCGCTGGCGTCGAAGATGCTCCGAGCGCCTGGAAAAGATGGATCATCGGCAGGAAGCGCCGAAGGATCGCGTCTTCGCTCGACATCACGCCGGCCCGGCGATTTGTCAGGAAGACGACATGGTCAGGCAAGCCTACTGACTCTTCCATGAACTGCATGATGGAAGCATGATCTTCCGGGCTACCGAAGTTCATGCTGAACGTTCCATCAAGACGCTCACCGAACTTGCTGCCTGGGGTCGCTATCACAACACGGTGCGGGCTCAACGCTATTGCCAGATCGCGAGCATCCGACAGCTTCTCGGCGATGCACAGCCAGATACGCTGACGCGCCGCTTCAGGCCGCAGGACGAGCGGCGCTTCCTGGTAGCCAATGGTGCTGAACCAGTCGGTGACGTCAGCTTTGCGCATCACCCCTGCGATCGGCGCGATCGCCAAGTTCTTGCCTGGCTCCACCCAGTAGGATTGATGTTCGAATGGATAGGTAGGCAGCGGGATGCGGTTGCGCAGCTGGCCGTCATAGAAGGCAGACCAATCTACTTCGGCGCCGACCGCCCAGAGGCGGCCGAGGCTCGTCAGGGCAAAGCCGAGATCGCTGGCGCTCTCCTGCGGATGACGCAGGCTGCTGAAAGCGTTCTGGAACGGCTGAGCCTGTGCGCGCGCCAGCATGCTGAGTGTCCGGCCGGGGCCTGTCTCGAGCAGTACTACCTCGCCAAGTTCGCGCAGCGTCGCGAGGCCGTCTGCAAAGCGCACGGTCGAGCGCAGGTGCGTGACCCAGTATTCCGGCGATGTCGCCTGCTCCGCCGTGATCCATTTGCCGGTAACGTTGGAAACGAACGGCGTTTTTGGCAATTGGAAGCTGATCGTGCGGCAAAGCTGGCGAAACTGGTCGAGCACCGGATCCAGCATCGACGAGTGAGCGGCCACATCGATATGAACGGGGGTCGATTCAATATCGCGCGAAGCGAGCAAAGCCTGCAGGTCCTTGATTGCCTGCACCGGGCCCGATGCAACGGAAAGCTCCGGCGCGTTGGCGGCTGCGATATCCAGCCCCTTGGGCATGATCGCGCGAAGGTCGGATTCTGACAGCTGCACGCTCAGCATGCTGCCGCGCTGGACAACCTCGAACAGGCGCCCGCGCATCATGACAAGTTTGAGAGTATCCTCGAGGCTCATGACCCCGGCGAGACATGCCGCTGCATACTCGCCCACGCTGTGTCCGATGAACGCCTGAGGCGTCACGCCCCACGACATGAACAACCGGCCCAGCGCATACTCAGTCGCAAAGAGCGACGGAAGGGTAAATGAAGGCCTCTCTAGCGCACGCGTTGATTTCTCGGTATCCGTAACCTCTGGATACATCAGCTTACGAAGATCTACGTCGAGGGCTGGGCCGACGATGTCCAGGCAATCGGTGATCGCTTCGCGGTAGACCTCTTCCGTTTCATAGAGCTCACGTCCCATGCCGGCGTATTGCGCACCGCCGCCTGGAAACATGAAGACCGTTTTAGGGGTCTGATCGCCTGCGAGGCCTGTCACGACGCGCTTGGCGTCTTCGCCGCGTAACAACCGCGCAGCTTCACCGGCGGTGGTTGCAGCAAAAACCCTGCGATGCGGCAGGCTACGTCGGCCAATTGCCAGTGTGTAACTGGTGTCCGCAAGATCGACGTCAGGATTGGCTTCCAGAGCGTCGGCAAGATTGAGGCTTCTGGCATCCAGAGCGGCCCGGCTTTTGGCAGACAGCACGATAAGCTGCTGCGAGCGCTCTCCCTCCCCTGGAATTCCCGCAGGAGCTTCCTCAAGGATCAGGTGGCAGTTCGTGCCGCCGGCTCCAAGCGCTGTGACGCCGCACCGAAGGGGATCATCGCTGGCCCAGTCGTTGAGACGGGCGTTCACATAGAAGGGGCTGTTGGCAAAATCGATTGCCGGGTTCGACGTTTCAAAGCCCAGGCTTGGCGGCAGCTTGCGATGCTTGAGCGCCATCACCGCCTTGATCAGCGATGCTGCGCCGGCGGCCTCGCCCAAGTGACCGATGTTGGATTTGACTGATCCGATGCCACAATAATTGCGGCGAGCGGTCTGCGGGCCAAACGCTTCCCTTAGCGCTTCTACCTCGATCGGATCGCCAACGAGCGTGCCTGTACCGTGGGTTTCGATATAGCTGATGCTGTCGGCTTCCAGGCCAGCCGACGCCAGCGCGGACACGATGACCGCCGCCTGACCTTGGACGCCGGGGGCGAGATAGCTGACCTTAACCGCCCCGTCATTGTTGATCGCCGAGCCGCGAATGACGGCATGGATGGTGTCGCCATCGTCGAGCGCGTCGCTGAGGCGTTTCAGGATAATGGCGCCAGCGCCGCTCCCGAATACCGTTCCAGCGCTCTTGGCATCGAACGGACGGCAATGACCGTCGGGCGACAAGATCTCGCCTTCCTTGAAATGATACCCCCGCGCTTGCGGAAGCAGAACGGTTGCACCGCCGGCCAGCGCCATAGTGCATTCGCCACGGGCAAGGCTTTGGCAGGCCAGATGGACAGCGACGAGAGAGGACGAGCATGCCGTCTGCACGTTATGCTGGGTCCGCGCAGATCCATCTCGTAGGAGACGCGCGTGGCAAGGAAGTTCATATCGTTGCCGGTGTGGCGAACCAGGAACTCGCCCATTGACCGCATGAGGTCCGGGTTGGTGCGCAGGTTTTCCATCATGTAGATCGGCGCACCAGCCGCTGCGAAGACGCCGACGGCACCCTCCTCCGGCAAGGCCGTATAGCCGGCGTGTTCGAAGGCCTTCCAGGCGATCTCGAGGAAGATGCGGTGAGCGGGGTCCATGACGGACGCATCACGCGCGCTCAGGCCAAAGAAGGCTGCATCGAACTTGTCGATATTGTCGAGAACAGGCGAAGCCTTGACGTAGTCCGGGTCGGCAAGCGTTGCAGCTGGCACACCGGCAGCCAGCAGCTCCTCGTCCGACAACCGGCGGATGGATTCGACACCGTCACGGACGTTTGCCCAGAACTGGTCGATGCTGTCAGCGCCCGGAAATTTGGCCGCCATGCCAATGATGGCGACATCCACAGCGCGGGAGTTCTGGAGATCGTTACGGGTCATGGGGAATATTGTTTCGAAGATTGTGCCACGTCATCGCATAAAACAACGTTTAAAATGGCCACAAGTGCCTGTTGGACTCCACGTTGCGAGTTAACCGCAATCAATACGAAGGCGCCTGACAGATTGGCGTGAAGGAGAGGCTTTGCGCGAGCTTGTGTCGCCGATACGCGACAACCTCGTTAACATTGTTGCCCAACTCAGGATGCTTCTATCGCTATCAGGTGCTGCTGGATGGAAAATCCCGGCACGCGGGAATGGAAGCGGAGCAACCAAATTGGAACACTGCTGGTGTAGGACCCAGCCGGTATATGACAATGTGAAAGCTGAGCATGGCTAATACAGATCCGACGAGCACAAACCCAGAGCCGGCGATAACGGCGCGCTCGCGGGTATCTGCGATGATGCAGAAAGCTGTTCTCTGGAGCACGCTTAACTTTGTCGCGACCCAGATCGTCGGGACCGTTATCTTCCTGATCATCGCTGCGCAGTTGCCCGTACATATTTTCGGCGTCGTAGCGCTCGCGACCATTGCCGCAGACTTCATTGCAATGGAGGGCTGCTATGCGGCCAAGGACGCGATCATTCAGTCGTCCCGCTACGACAGGAAATCGCTGAACACGGCGTTTACGTCTTTCCTTCTTTTCGTGACGCTGATCGCAGTTGCGTTGGCGGCATCTGCTCCGTTCGTTGCCAGGGCTTACGACGAGCCTTTGCTGACAACCTTCATGATCGCGTTCGGTGTGATGTTGATCCCAACGCCATGGATCGCCGTCATGGACGCGCTGATGTTGCGCGATCTTCGCTATCGCCAGGTAGCAGAGCGGAATATTGCTTCAACCCTGGTTGGAGGAGTGGCGGGAATTGCTGTCGCCTTCTCGCCCTGGTTCGTTTGGGCGATCCTCGTGCAACGACTGGTTTCCCAAATGGTGCAGGTGGCGCTGCTATATCACTACACGCGCTGGGCGCCCGGTCTCGCCTTGCCCCTGATCGCTGCACGGGACTTCATGAAGCGGTTTTTCGCCCTTTGGCTGGTCAAGACGCTTGTAAGCACGATTGGCCGAGTAACGGCGCTGGTGTTCGGAATGCGCTACGATCTGGCGACGGTTGGCTTGCTACGCGCCAGCAACCGCATCGCCGAAGCGGTGCAAGGACCGGTAATCGCCCCGCTTGTCGATCTCTGGTTCCCGCTGATGGCCCACGTGCGGGGCGACGTTGCGGGCGAGCGAGAAGTCTACAACAGCATCGTTCGTACGGCGACGCTGGTATCGCTGCCAATCTTCGCAGGACTTGCAATCACTGCTGATGACATCGCCACCATACTGCTGCCCCAACAGTATGCGGGCGTCGGTCCCATCCTGCAGGCGGCCGCAATAACATTCCTGCTTATCCCCGTGCTCTGGTTTAACAACATGGCTCTGAACGCGATGGGGATGAACAGGCTATCGCTGTATTACACGCTTGCGCTGGTCGGAACGTCCCTCATCACGTTGTTTGCATCGAACGGGCTGAGTGCGCCGGACGTAATCCTGATCATGGCCATACCTGCGGCCTTCATGGGCATCGTCGGCAATGTGATCGTCAACAAGCGGCTGCAGCAAACCAATCTCGCGCACTATGCTGGCCTGATGCCGCCTGCTCTAGCCGTGGCTATCATGAGCGCCGCGACGATTGCGTTGCATCAGGGACTAGAAGACTGGAACCCGCTCGCGCGGCTTTCCGCGTGCGCGACGGCGGGCGCAGCCATCTATTTTGGATGGCTGCTTGCCTTCCATCGCCAGTGGTTCATGGACTGCGCGCAGCTTCTAATAAAGCGTAGCGCGAAGCCGGCGTGAAACTACCGCTTGGCTGACCTCAGCTCCCGACGGCGATCCGCTGCATCCTTCTTGCGGGCATCACGATCCTGCGCGCGGCGGGAAGCAGTGTCTTCTGATGCCTGCCCTTCCGTCAGATGCGCGGCGAGCGCCTCCACCGTTGGATAACGGAACATGGCCACAAGGGCGATTTTCCGATCCAGCAGAGCGGACAGACGCTGGTTGGCCTGAACGGTCAGCAGCGAATTTACGCCGAGATCAAAGATGTTGTCCCGCAGCCCAACGCGCTCGACTCCAAGCAGCGATTTCCAGACGTCTGCGATGGTCTCTTCGATCGCATTTGTGGCAGCCACGTGATCAGTTGCTTCGGCAGGCACAATTACTTTGGTGGGAGCTGGCAATGCCTTGCGATCAATCTTGCCGTTTGGCGTCAACGGGAATGCATCGAGCATCACGAAGGACGACGGCACCATGTATTCCGGCAGTTTGCTGCGCAGGTAGGCGCGCAGATCGTCGATCGACATGGCGGCTGGTGTATCCAACCGTGGATTGCGCGCATAGTGGGTCGCAGCCTTATCATGCTGTGGCGCGCCGCAAGCAATTACCGCGGCCTCATCGAGAGCGCGGGAACGGAACAATGCATCGAACCGTGTGCCGTCGCCTGAACGCGCCGGCATGATCTCAACCGTGTAACCGGGATGGGTTGCCGCCAAATCAGTGGGTTCAATCGCACCATTGACCTTGGCCGATACAAGTTCCCGCAACCCGGCAAGGTGAACCTTGTTCGACCCACGCAGTGCCGATCCTGCCGCATGAACGCCTGCGACGCGAGCGTTGAGCAAGTCCCTGATCATAACCGCAGGTTCTCCACGGTTCAATGCCGGCATCAGTTCCTTATGAGGAACATTGATCGGCGTTAGCGTCTGACCGCTTTGTGCACCAAAGCGGATGATGACGTCATAGCGGAAGGCCGACATCTCGTTGCTGGCCCGCCCCGGCTTGAGATGCACCTCGACACGCGGAGCACGCGGCAGATCGCGCGCCAGGGCGTGGAAGAACGCTTCAGCGACCACAAGTTCGCCGTCCTTAGCGATACGTTGATCAAGCCGCTTGGCAATATCCGCTTGGCTCGCGCCATCAGACACCTGCTGAAGGATCACATCAGTGTGGAAGGCTTCGAACTGTTCTAGGCTGCGAACATCGCCGACGAAGATACTGCCGCTTTCGGAAACGATCTCACTGGCGCGGCGAAGCACCTTCTCGAGATAGGATGCGTCTGGGAAGTATTGCGAAACGGAATTGATAACCACCGTGTCAAATGACTGGTTCGCAACGCCTGCAAGCGCATGAGCAGGTTGCTGGAACAGCGAAACGCGTTCGCGTTCCTCAGGCTTCAGCTCCTTTTGAATCGCATCAAGAGCATGCGATGACAGGTCGACCCCTGTGTAATGCTCGACATGCGGCAGCATACGGTAGAGCACCATGCCCGTCCCGAAGCCGATCTCCAGTATGCGCCTGGGTGCGAGCGCCACAATTCTGCTTTCCACCCCATCCAGCCACTCGATCATCTGTTCGCGCGGAATCGGCAATCCGGTCGCGCTATCGTTCCATCCGGCGATGTTGAAACGCGGATCGGCTACCTGACCCGCGTCACGGTATGCGCCATCCCACAGTCCCTCCCAGCGCGCTACCTGCTCGTCAGCCGAGATGACACTGCGCGCGCCATTTGCGGGAGTTACGTAGGCCACCAGCCTGGTCTGCCCATCGTCTGCGCGGGCAGTGACCACGGCCTGGCCTACCAGATCATGACGGCCGAGGGCCGCTTCAATCTCGCCCAGCTCGATGCGGTATCCATTCAGCTTCACCTGGAAATCTGCACGACCAAGGAACTCGATATCACCGCTTGCCACGTAGCGCGCGAGATCGCCCGTTCTGTAAAGCAGGCCCGAAACCGCATAAGGATCGGTGACAAACCGTTCCGCCGTCAGATCCTGCCGACCCAAATATCCTACCGCGACACCATCGCCACCGATGTAGAGTTCGCCAGCAATCCCGATGGGAGCAAGCTGACCCGCCTCGTCCAGAATGCGGATTACGGTGTTGGCGATAGGACGGCCAATCGTGATTGTCTCACCGGCAATAATAGGCGACGTCGTCGACCAGATTGTCGTTTCGGTCGGGCCGTACATGTTGTGAACTTCACCGGAGACCAGCGGCGCGAGAATATCCGCCAGATCAACCGGCAATGCCTCGCCGCCAAGCAGCAGGCGATCAAGGCGGCTCACGCCGGCCATACCATCCGGATCGCTGACGATCATACGCGCCAGCGACGGCGTGCACTGGAGGTGCGTCACCTTGCGGTCGCGAAGTTGCGCGGGAATGGAATAGTCGCGCTCGTCAGCCTGATCGTCGGCGGCACGCGACATCTGCCGCAGCTGATCCAGATGCGGGAGGCTTTTCAACACAATGTCGGTATCGATGCCGAAGTCGATCAGACAGGCCAGCTCATTGGCGCCGATTGACTTCAACCGGTCGACCATAGCGAGAGCCTTGCTTGGCGAGCCAAACAGTCCAGCGGTTTCGAAATAGCGATCAAAGGCGTGATCCATGAGCGCCGCCATGTCATCCGCCGTGAAGCGGCTCGTGTCAAAACCCTTGCCATCGCTTTCATCGTTGCCGAGCGACGGTTGACGGAACGCCGGGAACATCGACGGCGCAACCTTGATCAGATCGAAGGAGCTCTTGAGATAATTGCAGAAGGGCTCGCGCGCGAGTTCACGCGCCTTCTCGGTATCTTCGCAAACAAAGGTATGAAGCATGACCGTAATGACGCCAGGGCCGTCGTGCCCGGCTTCGCGACGCGCCTTATGATAAGCTGCAAACTTGTTGCGCAGATCGTCAATATCCTGACCCAGCATGTTGGTCAGGACATTTGCGCCGATGCGGCCAGCCGCCTTGAACGTATCCACGCTGCCAGCGGAAGCGATCCACATTGGCGGCATGGCTTGAAGGGGGCGCGGTAAGGTGTTGACCGAAATCGTCTTGCCCTGCCCGTTGATCGTTTCGACTTTCTCGCCGCGCCACAGCCTGGTGATTGTCTCGATGCTTTCCAGCATCACCTCACGGCGGCGCTCATAGTTTTGCGGCATGAATGCAAAGTCGTCAGCATGCCAGCCCGATGCGAACGACAGACCGACGCGGCCGCCGGACAGCTGGTCGATGACCGACCAGTCCTCTGCAACACGCAGTGGATTATGGAGTGGCAGCACGACACTGCCCGCGCGCAGCGATACGCGACTGGTGATCGTGGCAAGAGCTGCACTTGTCACTGCCGGGTTGGGATACGGCCCGCCAAATTCATGGAAATGGCGCTCGGGCGTCCACACGGCACTGAAGTCATGAGTGTCGGCGAATTTGGCACCCTCGAGAAGAAGGCGGTAGGCGTCACCCGCTCCGGAGCTGCCCTGCCCAGCCGCGAAATAGAACAGGCTGAAGTCCATAGGCTCCTTGCGCGCACTTGCAGTCGGCACACGCGCAATTGAAGCCCTGTCGCTTTCGCCCTGCATCACGACTTCGAAGCCGCGCGCAAGTGTCCAGAAGATCTCAAGTACCGAGATATCAAACGATACGCTGGTGACGGCGAGCCAGACACCCGGCTTCGTGCCGATGCGCTGGTCCATACCGGTGAAGAAGTTGGCCACGTTGCGATGGCGAACCATCACGCCCTTCGGACGTCCGGTCGAACCCGACGTGAAGATGACATAAGCCAAATCGTCCGGCTTTGACGCGACCTGGGAGACAACAGCACGAGCCGGAATGTCTTCGATGCACAGCGTGACAGCAGCAGGGGGCAGCGATGTGACGAGATGTTTCTGGGTCAACAAAACCATCGCGGCCGAGTCCTCGACCATCATCGCCAGGCGGTCCCGCGGATAAGCAGGATCGAGCGGAACGTAAGCCGCACCGGCCTTCAGCACACCGAACAATCCAACAACCAGATCGAGCGAGCGCTCCATGCCCACGGCGACCAGAACGCCGGGCAATACCCCACTCGAACGCAAGGCCTCAGCGACGGAATTGGCGCGATCATTCAGCTGACGATATGTCAGACTGTCATCCTTGAAGCGCAAGGCGACCGCGTCTGGTGTGCGCGCAACCTGCATCTCGAACATCTGGTGAATACCAAGAGCCGGCACGCCTTCGATCGCCGTATCCTGCCATTGATCCAGCAAAAGAGAACGCTCGGCCGTCGGCAAAATTTCGAGGCTCGACAGTGCGTCGCTTCCGTCTTTCAAGCCGCTGGCAAGCAGAACGTCGACCCTGTCAGCCAGCATTTTCAGCGATGCAGGCTCGATCGCACGTGCATCGTATGCCCACGCGAATGAATCGCCGGTATCGGGGATAATGAGCGACAGAGACTGCCCAACAGCGAGCATCGCTTCCGCTGACGCGTGTTCCAGATCAGAGAACTGGATACCCGCAGTCAGGAGTGCGCGATTAGTCGATCGCAGAGCCTGATATCGCGTGACCGCGTCGCGCGCGTATGAGCCGCGCTTGTCCTGGATTTCCAGTTCCTGCGCGACTCTGCTGCGAAGCAGATCGAAATTGCCAGACTTATTGACCGCGACGCGGAACGGAACGTGACGCGCGTACGCATTCTGCAAGCCCGGCGACAGAGTCTTCGTCAGCGCGAGGTCAAAATTGTCGTCTTCGCCCGTACGGGCAATATAGGTCAGCAGCGCCGCCGCCAGCGCGGTGCGCCGTTCAACAGTATCGGTAAGCGCCGCTGGCAGCTTGCGGATTTCGAGTGCCGGCTGGGCAGCGCCCGTATGCGGCTTCAAGCCCGCCACGTTTGGCGCGCGCATGGTTGCGAGCCTGCCAACCCAGAATCGCTCATGCTTTGTGAAGACCGCGTCAGCCACAGCAGCGGCATCAGCATATCCCTCGGATGCCAGCACATCGCCAACGGCTGCGCCAGTCGCAAGAGGATCGACATGGCCGCCCTCTAGCGTGGAGAACAACTCAAAGCGCAGAACGCCATCAACCGCGGCTATCTCCACGCCTTTGCTGTCCACCGCGACGATGGTTCCAGGTGCCGCCTGCGGTCGTGCGACGACTTCGGCGTTCTCGACGATGAACAAGCCAGATGGCAGCGCTAGTTTCGGGCGGCACATCCAGTTATCGTCCGAACCCAGATTCATGGCGCGAACGAAATTCCGAATCTCACGCTTCGGCTTGCTGAAGTCGATAACACCCAGACCCGGACGATCGGACCGCAGATGAAAATTCTGGCTCGGTGACTGATTGGTGACCGTCAGGCTCTTGCCGGAGGCTTCCTCGGCCAGCATGCCGATCAATGTCTCGAAGCTTGAGCGTCCGGCCTCGATGCATTTCGCGCCGAGAGAAAACGCTACTTCGTCATCAAGAATGTCGATCATCTGCTGCAGGAGTATGTCGCCACCATCCACATCGGCGGTCATCGCATGCCAGGTGACGCCGTGCTGGGCTTCGTTGCTCATAATCGCCCACGCGGTCGCGTTGAAGCCCGCATACTTTGGCAGCAACGAGTCGTGAAAGTTGATGGCGCGACGCGTCGGAAGATTCAGAATTTCTGCGGGTGTGATCGCGTGATTAACGATGCTGAACAGGTAGTCGAACGTGTCGCGCCCGAGCCATGCGGCCTGATCATCGGACGGAGCGATGTGTCCAATGCCGTTACGATCGCACCAGGCTGTTGCAACGGGGCACAAGGTTACTACGCCGTGGAGGGTGTTCCCCGCCTGCCGCCACATCTCGACGCACGCCACCAGCAACGAACCGCTGCCAATAAAGGTCGCTTTGAATGCGGTTGAAACAGCCATGTCAGAGCTCCTTCCGATCGACATAGGTCGAACGCAGGGTTAAGCATCCGATCTCTCGGGCACCGTTGGTTACTTGGTTGCTGGATTCAGTCGCAAAACCGGCGCCACCAGGTGAGTGACCGGAGCTTTACTCTCGCACCAGTTGAGGTCCGTCTAAGACGGCCACGAGAATTTTCATTCAAAATCCGCCCAACGCCATTGGACAACAAGATCGCGATCGTCAGTACGTGCTGCTAGCGCCGCTCGTATTCCTGGCTTCGGAACAAATTCGTCGAAACGCCACCTTCCTGGCTCCGTTGGCGCGGATTTCAGCCGGAGCAAACCTGGCCCGGCTGGACTCACGTCAAAATCGTGAAGTGGCAAAGATGCGCCAAGCCCCGTGCCCTTCATGAAGGCCTCTTTGAGGGTCCAGAAGCGGAAGAATGTTTCGAGTTGCAGAGCATCCGCGGCCTCCGCCAATTCGAGGCGCTCGGCTATGGACAACGCCCGTTCGATTTCGTCGCTTCTGATCTCGCGTATATCTTCAACATCGACGCCAACGCGTGTGTCGCGGGATATGGCTAAAGCAGCAACATCTGCCGAATGGCTGAGATTGAATGATACCGCTTCAATGCCCACCAAATTCGGCCGGCCATTTGCCTCTTGCCCGAAAACAATGGCGTCTGGCGCAATACCCAGTTCACGCGATAGTAGCTGTCTGAGCCCCGCCCGCGAAGCCGCCCATCGATAGCGATCAATCGGTCTGAAGAACCTGTCCGCCCGAGCCTTCTCGTCTGTCGAAAGAAAGGTGCGAATATGGGCAGCATCAACCGCGGAACGATCGATTTTCCACATGTAGACATCGACTGATGCGGTCCCGGTCATCAACCGATGCTAGCGCTTCCGGCCCGATAAGAAAATCCGGCTTGCCCGACATCGGAAACGCGATCGCTCGAGGGGCCTTTCCACTTCATCATACCGACACTTTTACTACCAACATATATCCGAACCGCTACACTTCTTGGACGGGTTGAGATTTGCATGCGGGCGCCTATGGATAAGGAGTTTGCTCAGGCGTCATCGCAGAGTCGCAAGGCGCAACTCCACGTACGCGCAAGGCCTTCCTCGATACTGAACTGAAGCTGGCGCTTGAGCTGCAGGAATGGCTGATGAGCATACGCAGCAGCACCCGCATATGAAACCTGCAGCCCGCCCTATCTGTCGCCAGTCATGCACGGCTTCGGCGGCTTCAGCGTCGATCAAGTACGCCGCGGACATTCTCGCAACTGGAGCGGCTACACTCGCCAAACTGCAATCCAACATGAGTGTCTGCAATGGGCCAGATCGCGCCCTCCGCCCACCGACGTTATAGTGGCTCGATCTCGCCCAAAGACCGTCATTGACTTCGGAATGCCAAGTCAGACTGTTGCGCGGACACTTCCCAAGCGACTTGAGGCT
>Ga0116177_10000625_pt1 | contig 26091 bp, 22 predicted proteins | sample AD_STIC10_MetaG_FD_89750 | JGI IMG/M metagenome (GOLD analysis project Ga0116177, IMG submission 89750) | Active sludge microbial communities of municipal wastewater-treating anaerobic digesters from USA - AD_STIC10_MetaG | ecosystem: Engineered > Bioreactor > Anaerobic > Digestate | place: USA... | reverse complement strand
TAAATTTATTTTTATTTTATTTTTTATTCGAGTCTAGCTCGATTATTTTTTATTTTTGTTTACACAAATATTATACAACTTTTTTAATTTTTTTAAAATACCTAAAAAATTTTATGATGTTTTATCTGTCATCATAACTCTTTCTCTTATTTCATTTTCAACAATATTTCTGTCTCTTCCATATTTTAATCTAGATAATTCCTTTATTTCTTTTACATAATTCTCGGTAATTTTATCCCTTTGCATTGTTTCTAAACTAAATGCTGGAGGATTATAATTATCAATTAATAATTTAATATACGCATTAAATGCTGGCAAATTGATTAAATCATACTCAGAAACAACTGGAGCATATTGCTTTGCTACAATTTCTGCGTCCTTTACTCCAATTCTGAAACTTATAAATGTTCCTGCATTTCCAAAAACCGCATCTTTAATTTTTTCATCACCTTTTTCAATAAGCTGACTTATATACTGATGAGCAATAACTAAATTCAATTTATATTTTCTTGCTTCTGACAAAATTATTGCTATACTATCTGTTATAAAATTTTGAAACTCATCAATATAAAGATAAAAATTCTTTCTATCTTCTTCTGCTTGATCAGTTCTTGAAAGAGCTGACATTAAAATTTTACCCACAAAAACCATTCCTATCAAATTACTATTTAATTCTCCGATTTTTCCTTTTGACAAATTTAGAAGTAAAATCTTTTTCTCATCCATAACCTGTCTAAAATTAAAAGCACTTTTTTGCTGAGAAATAATTGGTCTCATTATATCATTTGATATAAATGGTGTTAATTTACTTGTAATATATGGAACCATATTTGCAAGAGACGCTTCTCCGCCGGCTTTTTCAGCTTGTTTTTTCCAAAAATCCGAGACTAAATAATCTTTACACTTAGACAATTTTAAACGTCTAAATTCCTCATCAGCTAGAACCCTTGGAATTTCTAATAAAGTCGATCCGGATTCAATATCTTCCATTATTAATAAAATTGCATTTCTCATGTATTGTTCAAACATTGGCCCACCAGTTGCTTTTAGATCGTATAATTTATCAAAAATTTTAATCATTTCATTTATAACAAAAGTTTTTTGATCTTGTGTTTCAAATTCAAGCATATTTATTCCAAGTGGACGCTCGGTATCTGATGGATCAAAAAGTATCACATCCTCAACTCTTTCTTTTGGAATATACTTTAGAATATCTTCAATCAAATCTCCATGTGGATCTAAAACACAAATTCCTTCTCCATTTTTTATATCCTGAATTGCCATATTAACCTGTAAATAAGATTTACCTGTACCAGATTTTCCAATTATATACATGTGTCTGCTTCTATCAACTTGTTTTATTCTTACAATTTTTGATTCATCTCTATAAACATTTTTTCCAATAATTAGTCCGTCTGCTGGTAAGTTTGATGGAGCTCCAAGTTTTTTTGCCTCCAACCAAACAATATTTGGAGTTTCATTCCATGAAAATGGCAAGTGATATAATCCAGCAAGCTCTTCTGTATTTAAAACAATTCCAATTTTTTCATTAAAATTTCTATAAATAAAATCATTCATGAGTCCCTGTTGATTTGATTTTGATACAACAAAAGAATTACCATATTGATAAAAATTATACTGGGAAAAAGAATTTACTATGTTGTCTAAATATGTATGCGCTAAACCCTCATTACTTGCATTTACAACGATTCTTATATTAACATCAAGTCCGGCTTTAGAATTTTTTTCTTCAACATATTTAATCATTTCTCTTTCCATTTCTGAAAGTTGATTTTTGTTTGGATTCAAATCGGGTTTTTCGTCTTTTTTTTGAGATGGTGTTACAAAATAAAATAAAGAATCAAAAATTTTACCCAAAGCTCCCAAAAATCCGTCACTTGTTGAATTTTTTTTTGCTTCTTTTATGCTAGATCCGCTAGACACTTTTCTTGTAAAAGCCTGACTTTTTTTATGCCAAACTTTATTTGCGCTTCTTGCAACAATTTGTATAACAGCAGAGTCTTCTTTGGCAATCTTTGTTAAAGAATTGATAAATGAATCAAATGGATCCATTTCCATTTTTCTATAAGTTTTTATAGGAAAAATATAATGCTCTTTTAAAGTCATTGACGCTCCGATAGAGTATCCGCGTGGAGTAAAAATATTATAATCATCTACTGGTTCTATTTCAGCATCAGGATAAACCGCATGAATTCTTTCTTTAAAATAATTAATTTTATCAGATGAAACACCAATATAAAAATAAATTAATCCATTTTGAAGTATTATTTCAAAAGAAAAATGATCATCTCTTTCACCCAAGAAACTCTTCATACCCCTCTGAGCTTTCATCCCACCCAAAGTACTATATAAATTTTCCGCAATAGCAATTTTTTCTTGAATATCTTGCAATCTTACCTCTTTATTTCCTTCGGATTCACCCGCCTTAGAAAACTTTGGAACTCTTATTTTAAGAAGCTTCATTGAAAAAGATGAATTAAATCTTTGTTTTTTAAAAATTGAATTCAAAACAAAAAATATAATTATAAAAAGTACTAATATAATTACAATAAAAAATATTATTAAGTATAAAGAAATTGAATTACCCGCGATATTAAGATACATATTTTTATTTTACAAGTCTATTTAAAATTAAACTTGCTTAATTTGGATTTTTATTTTTCAATGCTATTATTTTATCTGTTTTTATTTTTGCTTCTTGCTTAAGAAATATTTTATTGATCCCGGGTGCTATTGATAACCATTCAATTATTAAATCTATTATTTTTCTTGCTTGAATTTTAACCTCTTTTAAAAGTATAGAAATTTTGCGTGTTATCTCTTCTCCTTTTTTTTTAAATTCCCGTTGTTTTTCTTTTGGTAAATTAATATAAAGTTCTCTTAGATCTTCTTCTAAAATATTTTCAATTTTCTGAACCAAGCCATGCTCTAAATCGTCAAAATTTGTCTGTACTGTTACTGGAGTTGATTGAGTATTGTTTATTTCTGTTTGTTGATCTACTTTCTTGTGTTCTGAAATGTTTTCAATATTTTTTGACAAATCCAAGTTCTCTGGAACATTTTCAGTATTTAAAATTTGTTCAAATTTTGGAACTTCCAAATTTTTTAATTCTTCTGACATTTATTTTAAATTAATATGATTACATTATAACACATTTTACAATCATTATACCATAATGATATAATTAATTCATAAATTTTTTAATAATAATGCTAACAGCTAATAACTGATAGCTAATTGCTAAACTTATGGGCCTAATTCAAAAAATAAAAACACAAAAATTTACATGGATAAATATTACAAATCCTAATTCTGCATCAATTGAATACTTAAGACAAAATTTTGATTTTCATCCACTTGATTTAGATGATTGTTTAAACGAAACAATGCGTGCAAAACTTGACGAATACGACAACTATTTGTTTATGGTAATGAATTTACCAATCTTTGATAGAAAAACTAGAGTGATTTCATTATCAGAAGTAGACATTTTTATAGGCAAAGATTATTTAATAACAATAAACAGCGGAAAATTAGAACCACTAAAAAACATGTTTGAAGCTTGTCAAATTGATGAATCAGAAAGAAATAAATATTTAAGTGATGATGTAACTTTTTTAATATATAATATATTAAACAACTTTCAAAAATATTGTTTTCCAATTTTAAATCACATTTCAAAAGACCTAGAAGATGTTGAAAATCAAATTTTTAGTCACCAAGAGAAAAAAATGGTCAGAGAAATCCTCGTCATTAAAAGAAATATTACTAATTTTAGAAGAAGCGTAGAATCCCATAAAAATGTTATTAAAAAAATTGGGGACATGAGTCATAAAGATTTTATGAAAAATGATTTACAAATTTATTTCAAAAATACATTAGAACAGTCAAAAGAAATTTGGGAATCCTTGGAAAATCTAAAAGAAACAGTAGATGTTTTACACAGTACAAATGAATCTTTAATTTCTTTTAAATTAAATAATATCATGAAAACACTAACTGTTATTTCTGTAACTTTAATGCCGCTAACTCTTGTTTCTTCGACTTTTGGTATGAATTATATAATTCCCTTTCAAAAAAAACCGTGGGGCTTTTTCTTTGCATTAGCGCTTATGACATTATTTACAATAATAATAGTAAAAATATTTAGAAACAAAAAATGGCTAGATTGATAAAAAACCAATCACATTATATAATAGAAACAGCTTTCAATAGCTGTTTTTATAAATACTATGGAAAAAATATTTTTATACAATACATTAACCAGACAAAAAGAAGAATTTAAATCCATTAAAAAAAATTTGGTCACTATGTATCATTGTGGCCCAACTGTTTACTGGACTCAACACATAGGAAACTTACGTGGCATGTTTTGCTCTGATTTGATTACAAAAACATTTAAATACAATAATTACAAAATAAAATTAGTAAGAAACTATACTGATGTTGGACATTTAACATCGGATCGAGATGAGGGTGTTGATAAAATGGAAAAAGCATCAAAAAGAGAAAATAAAAATCCCATAGAAATTGCAAATAAATACATAAAAATATTTGAAAGAGATATCAAAGAATTAAATATTGATAATGCTACATACAAACCAAGAGCCACAAAATACATAAAACAAATGATAAAAATGGTTTCTATTTTACTAAAAAATGGATATGCATATTCAACTGATTTGGCAATTTATTTTGATGTATCAAAAGCAAAAAATTATAATCAATTATCTAAACAAAAAATAGAAGAAAATATTTCAGGGGTCGGCAAGGGAGATGTCGAAGACAAAAATAAAAAAAATCCCAATGATTTTGCTCTGTGGTTTTTTAAAGCCGGAAAACATGTTAACGCTCTTCAATATTGGAAATCACCATTTAAATCAAATTTAGTAAAAAACGGATATGGTTTTCCTGGTTGGCACATAGAATGTTCTACAATGAGCAAAGAATTACTTGGAAAAACAATTGATATACACATGGGTGGAATAGAACACATCCCCGTTCATCATACAAATGAAATTGCGCAGAGTGAGTCTGCAAATGGAGTTAAATTTGTAAATTATTGGCTACATAATGAACATTTGCTAGTAAATAATGAAAAAATGTCCAAATCTACTGGAACTACATATAGCCTAGGAGAAATAAAACAAAAAGGATTTAATCCCCTGATTTTGAGATATTTTTTCTTACAAGCTCATTACAGATCAAAACAAAATTTTACTTTTGAATCTTTGAAATCAGCGGAAATTGGATTAAACAATATCTACAATCAAATACAATCACTTGGGAAAAAAATTGGCAAAATAAATAATGATTTTAAGAAAAAATTTATAAAATCATTAAATGATGATTTTAATTCTTCAAAAGCACTTGCTGTTTTACAAGAAACATTAAAATCGAATTTAAATAATTCTGATAAGCTTGCAACAATTCTTGATTTTGATAAAGTACTTGGATTAAATTTTAAAAATATAAAATTAGAAAAAATTGAAATTCCTGAAAATATAAAGTTATTAGCAGAAAAAAGATTACAAGTAAGACAAGAAAAAAACTGGAACGAATCAGATAAATTAAGAGATGAAATCAATAAATTAGGATTTGAAATAGAAGATACAAAAGATGGATACAATCTAAAAAAGAAATAATTTTTATTCACACTCCCATGTCATCCTGAATTTAATTCAGGATCCCAAAAGTGATTTTCTATTTTGAGATTCCGGATCAAGTCTGGAATGACAAAATAAATTGATAAAATTTATTTTCCAAATAAAAATGACAAAGAAAACTAACAAAATCAATTCAAAAAATTTCTGGCTTTCTATACGAAAGCCTATTTTAGCACTCGCACCAATGGCAGGAATTACTGATCCAGCTTATTGTACAATTTGCAAAAAAAATGGTGCTGATGTTGTTTACACTGAAATGATATCAGCAGATGGACTTCACTATGACTCAAAAAAAACACTTGATATGTTAAAAATTTTACCAGGTGAAAAACCCGTTGTTGTACAATTATTTGGAAAAGATCCTGAAAAATTTGTGAAAGCCACAAAAATTGTTACAAACTTAGGATTTTCAGGAATTGATATAAATTTTGGTTGTCCAGCGAAAAAAGTCGCTGGTCACGGAGGTGGCGCAACTCTAATGCGAGATTTAAATTTGTGTTATAAAATTATAAAATCTGTTTGTGATAATACAAATTTACCAGTTTCAATAAAAGTTAGGACATCTATTAAATCAGAAAGTGTAAAAAATAAAAAACTAGAAGTAAAAAGTAAAAAACAAATTATTAAATCAATTGATTTAATTAAAAAAATAAAAGATTTAAATGTTACTACGATAATGATTCATGGAAGAAGCTATGAACAAGGATTTGCTGGTGAAATTGACTATAATTACATCAAAAACGTAAGAAAATATTTCAATGGCATAATTATAGCAAATGGTAATATAAACACTCCTGAGATAGCAAAAAAGACCCTAGAATTGACTCTAGCCGATGGACTTGGAATCGCCAGAGGAGTTTATGGAAAACCATGGATTTTCAGTCAAATTAGAAATTATTTAGAAAAAAATAAATATAGCGAAAAATCATGGGAGCAAATTAAAAAAATAGCATTAGAACATGCTAAATTAAATTACAAATCAAAAGGAGACTACGGATTTGTAGAAATACGTAAACATCTCCTCTTTTACACAAAAAACCAAGAAAACGCAAAAGAAATGCGCAAAGAATTAGTAAATGTTAAAACAATAAAAGATATTGAAAAAATATTTAAAAAGTATTAAAATTTACAAATTGTGCCGTCATCGTCTAACGGTTAGGACGCCAGGTTCTCATCCTGGTAATCGGAGTTCGATTCTCCGTGACGGTACCATCAAAAAAATCTCCCAAAAGGAGAGTTTTTTGTTATTTATCTTTTTTTAATAAATTTCAATTTTCACATTTCCAGTCCCGGATTTATCAATTCCAAGCAATTTTGCACCAGCATAAGATACATCAATTTCTGCTAAATATTTTTTTATTTTTTTACCGTTTTTATCTGTTATCCACTTAAAGGTATATGGTCCTCTATCACTTACAATTCCATAAATAATATTTCCATTTTTTATATTTGTAATTTTTAACTTGGTCCCTAATTTCAAAGTTCTATGAGCCACAATTGTGGGATTATTCATATCAAATTTTTCACCATTTGCCATTTTTCTTCCCTGAAATTTTTCTCCATACCAATGAGAAACACCACTTATCGTTGAACTCGATGTTTTTTTATATAATTCTCTCTCTAATAAACCAATTTGAGTATCTTTTTCATAAAAATATTTTTTTGGTAGTGTTTCATAAGTATAATTTATGGATGTATCCTCTGTACTTGTAGATACAGAGGTAGAATTATTTACTATATTAGATTTTAGACTTTTTGGTAAAGTAACATAAGTATAATTTATAGAAGTATCTGGAATATTTATTTCTGAATTTATATTTTGAGCAAAAACAAAAACAGGAATTAAAAATAAGAAAAAAATAAAAATATATTGTAAATATTTATTCATATGTTTTACTTTCCCATTATAGAAATCTTTATAGTTAAACCTTTTATTTTTTTTAATTCAGTTTCAAATTTTTTGATTTGTCCTAAATTGGATTTTACTACAAGAATAATAAGTCCAAAACAATTTGAAACACACATTGGCTCCACATTTACACCCAATCGATTCATGATAATGTGACCATTTAAAGACAAAAGTTTATTCAATGACTCTGAATTAATTTGTCTATTTTTTACTAAAATACTTATTGTTGCTAATTGTTGTTTTATCATAATTATAATCTAAAATACAATCACTAATTTAAAATATCAATAAATAGTTTCTCCAGTCGAATAAGACCACTTTTTTTTATCAATTGTTATAACGTCATTCCAATTATATCCGGCACGCTCAAATGCTTCTCCTGTGTAAAATGGCCTCTTTTTTTTATTTTCTATTAAATAAACCGCTGGACCATCATCATATTTTATTAGACTTCCGTCTGGATGACGCTTTGTATTTGAAATACTATTCGTATCATTATAACGAGCAAGAGTTATGTCGTCTGTTTCTTTTATCATGCTCCACCTATAACCCAAACCTTTAAAAATATTTTCATTCTCTATCCATGCTTTATTACTACCCTGAATTATATAAACCAAATTAGAAGAACCTTTTACAATATCTCCTGTTTTTAAATTTGTTTCTAATTTTTTTGTTCTAAAACTTAAAACATCAGATGTTTTTGATTTATTATAAAAAGTATCATAGGCTTTAACTTTAAAATAATATTGAGTATCCGGCTCTAGACCATCTATAATAAATTCGTGATTTAGTGATAATCCCTCATCTTTAAGACTTTGCTTTAGACTACTAGACTTGATTCCATAATAAACCTGTGCTTTTGATGCCCAATTTGTCTTAAATTTAATTCGAGCATATCTTCCCGAAATTAACGAACTATCATTTATTGGTTCTATATTTGTAATTTTTAACTCCTTGTTCTCCTTGGGTGGAATAAGCACAGTATTAAAACCTAACATTATATTTGAAGTATTAGAATTTTTATCTTTGACCATAATTTTTATAAAATATCTAGTGTTTGGAGTCAGCCCAGAAATAATTTTTACATGATCAATACTATAAGAACCGTAAGTTATTTTTTTTGTTAAATTATCTTCACTATCTTTCCCATAATGTATTTCAGCCTTAGTTTCTTTATCTGTTGTCCATTTTAACATAACAGAATCCCATGTTGTTTGAATAACATCAGATGAAGTAATCTTAGGTGGAATAGTATTTACCATATCATCAGCATCAAATGTCTGAATAAATGACTCACTACGATTACCAAAAACATCAATTGCTATAATTTTAAAATAATATGTCTCGTCTTCCTCTAATCCAGACAGTGAGGATTCATGATTAATATCATAAAGACTATATCCTATAAAATTAGATAGTTCCTCTTGAGACCTCCCATAATAAATTTCCCCCTTTGTGTTTATATTTGTATTCCATCTTAGGGTTGCCATACCATTTATAAAATTAGAAATATTTATCTCGGAGATTATTATTTCGTCGGCTAATATTTTATAATTTGGATAGAGCACAAAAAATAACAAAAAACCTAAAAAAATTATTTTTTTTAATCTATTAAATTCTATATTTTTTTGATTAAACATGATTTTTTTATAAATAAACTCCCAACAAAACATATAATAAATATATCCGAATTATTTAGCGGATTTTGTAAATTTTTATAAATATTTATTATATTTATTATATACTAAATAGCTTAAAATGAAAATATGCTTGGGGTCTTTAAAAAATAATCTGATTCTGCTAATATAAAACTAGTCAAAAAAAACATTAAACTATATAAATGTCAATAAATACAGATCTTAAACTAAAAATTAAAAGATTTATACTGATTTTTGGGGATATAATAATCCTCTATTTTTCATTATTTTTAACATTGTTTATAAGATTTTACACAGATTTTTCAAAAGAATTATATATTGATCATTCTATTTATTTTACAGCTGCATATTTGATATGGCTTATAATGATATTTAGTTTTAGATTTTACGAAACACACAAACCTATAAAAAAACCATTTGATATAATTATAAATATTGTTTATTTTTCTATAATAAATTTATTTTTAAGTGTTTTATACTTTTATTTGGCACCAAATCAGCTCATTACCCCAAAAACAATTCTCGCCTTTAATATAATAATTTTTGCTGGAATTTTCTTTTTATGGAGAAATTTTGCTAATAAATTTTTATACAAATACAGCTTAAAACAAAATTGTCTTGTTATAACAAATAGTGAATATCTTATAAAGAGCATAAAACAAAAGCCGGAGCTTAATTTAAATATAAAAAAATTTATTAATCCACTTTCAAATATAGATCTCGAAGACTTAGAAAAAATAACGCTTGGCGAATTAAATAATTTCTCAGAACAAAATAAAATACAAAATATTATTATTGATGATGAACTATTATTCGACGAACAAATTTCAAAAATATTATTAAAATACATTAATTTAAAAATTGAAATAATTAAAACTTCTGATTTTTATGAAAAATTTCTAAGTAAGGTTGCAATAAAAAATATAAATCAAGTTTGGATCATAAGTAATTTCAATGAAAATAAAAAATATATTTTTGATATTTTTAAGAATATATTTGATTTAATATTTAGTGTTATGTTTTTAATGGTTTCAATAATACTAATTCCTTTTATAATAATTGCCATAAAACTAGATTCCAAAGGACCCATTTTATTTATGCAGGTTAGAACCGGAAAAAATGGAAAAGATTTTCTTGCTATGAAATTTAGAACAATGTGTGTTGATGCAGAAAAAAATGGAGCTCAATGGGCACAAGAGAATGATTCAAGAATAACTCGTGTTGGAAATTTTTTAAGAAAAGCTCGATTAGACGAAATCCCGCAACTTATAAATATTTTGCGCGGTGAGATGAGTCTAATTGGTCCAAGACCTGAGCGACCAGAATTTATTGAAACACTTGAAAAACAAATTCCATATTATAGTCAAAGATTATTAGTTCGTCCTGGACTCACTGGATGGGCACAGATAAATTATCCATATGGATCAAGCATTGAAGATGCTGTAGAAAAATTAGAATATGATTTGTATTATGTAAAAAACAGATCAATTGCGCTTGATATTTCTATAATTTTAAAAACATTAAATACTGTTATAAAAGCACAGGGAAGATAAAAACAAAAATATGAAAAATATATTAGTTACGGGTGGTGCTGGATTTATTGGCTTCCATTTATCAAAAAAATTACTTACACAAGGACACAAGGTAATCATAATTGATAACTTTAATGATTATTATAATCCTAAAATAAAATTTGACAGAATTAATCAAATTAAAAATAATAAAAATTTAAAAATATATAAAATTGACATATCTGATTATAAAAAATTAACAAAAATTTTTCAGGAAAATAAAATTGATAAAATATGTCATCTAGCAGCTCAGGCAGGCGTAAGATATTCTGCAGAAAATCCATTTATATATGAAGAATCAAACTTAAAAGGCTTCATAAATATCCTAGAATGTGCTGTAAAATTCAAAATAAAAGATATTGTATATGCATCCAGCTCATCTGTATATGGTGAAAATAAAATGCCAAAAAAAGGTTTTTCAGAAAATGAAAAAACAGAAAAAACAATATCACTATATGCCGCCACAAAAAAATCAAATGAATTAATTGCCTACGCATATCATAAAATACACAACATAAACTTTGTGGGGTTAAGATTCTTTACTGTTTATGGGCCATGGGGAAGACCAGACATGGCTTATTTTAAATTTACAAAAAATATATTAGAGGAAAAAGAAATAGAAATATACAATGATGGAGAAATGATGAGAGATTTTACTTATATTGATGATATAGTTTTGGGAATAATATCGGCATTAGAAAAATGTTATAATTATGAAATATTTAATTTGGGAAATAATAATCCTATAAAATTATTAAATTTTGTCGAAATAATAGAAAAATGTTTAAATAAAAAATCTATACAAAAAATGATGCCCCTTCAAGATGGAGATGTAATTAAAACATGTGCAAATATAGACAAAGCAAAAAAAATGTTAAATTATAATCCAAAAATAGATATGAATACAGGAATAGAAAATTTTATTAATTGGTATATCAAATATTACAATGTTAAATAATTCACAAAATTTAATATACAAAATTCTAAAAAAATCTGAAAAATTTTTTCAAACAGATATGATATATCTCGCAAAAAACGGATTTTGGCTTACACTCGGACAAATTATATCAGCAATATCATCGTTTCTTTTGGCAATAACTTTTGCAAATTTTTTACCAAAAGAAATTTATGGAACCTACAAATATATTTTATCTATGATAGGAATATTATCTATTTTTACACTATCTGGGATAAATACATCCTTGACTCGTTCAGTAGCTAAAGGTTTTGATGGTTCTCTAAAACTTGCATTAAAAGAAAAAATAAAATGGGGCTCAATTGGAAGTCTAGTATCTCTTGGAATATCAATTTATTATTACTTAAATGGAAACTTTACTTTAACAATTTGTTTTATCATTACAACTATATTTTTACCATTTATGGATTCTTTTAATATCCATATTGCAATTCTAAACGGTAAAAAAGATTTTAAATTAGCCACAAAATACAATATTATAACTCAGATAATTTCATCAGTTTTATTGATCTTAACATTGATAATTTCAAAAAACATATTTTTATTACTATTAATTTATTTTATATCATATACAAGTTTGAGACTTATATTTTTGAAATTAACTATAAAAAAAGAAAATCTCAATTCTGAAATAGAGTCTGATACAATTTCTTATGGCAAACACTTAAGTTTAATGAATGTAATAGTTTTGATAGCAAATCAAATTGATAAAATAGTGGTTTGGCAATTTATTGGTTCAGCAGAACTCGCAATATATTCAATTGCTATTGCTATGCCCGAGCAAATAAAAGGATTTTTAGGAAATATAAATACATTAGCTTTCCCAAAATTTGCTGAAAAATCAAAAGAAGAAATAAGAAAAAATATTCACAGTAAAATAGGCAAACTTTTTATTATTGTAATTTTAATTATTTTAATATATTGGTTTTTATCTCCTATAATTTTCAAAATTCTTTTTCCAAAATATTTAGATAGTCTTTTTTATAGTCAATTATTCTCACTTGGATTAATAAATATTCCAATTGCTTTTATTGGATTACCAATTCTTCAATCTCATGGTCTCACAAAAGAATTATACAAAATAAATATCTTAAATTCTATAATACAAATTATATTTATATTATTTGCAACTTATTTTTATGGCCTTATTGGACTTATAATAGCAAGAATAATTACCAGAATTATTGTTGGTATTATTTATTTACTAAAATTAAGAGGTCTTAAATATTTTTAATTATCTCTGCTGGAACACCAGCAACAACTACATTTGATGGAATATCTTTTGTTACAACAGACCCAGCACCAACAACAGAATTCTCACCTATAGTAATTCCTGGATTTACTATAACCCCAGAACAAATCCATACTCCATTTTTTATTATTACAGATTTTGAAATATGATTATTTTTGAGTATTTTATTATTATAATCTAAATATCCTGTGTTAATTATAACGCCTGGTGATATGTGCACAAAATCACCAATTATTATTTCATCTCTTGCATTCAAAAAACAATTATCATTAATAGTAGAATTTGAACCTATAGATATATGATCTGGATTAATAACATTTATTTTTCCAAAAATATAGGTTTCTTTTCCAAAATATTTAAAAAGTTTTTTATAAATAAAACTTCTAATACCAACTTTAAACCAAAATAATTTATTAAAAATTATTAAATAAATATTTTTTTTCATAAATTTTTAATTTTATTATTATATAAATGCACAATATATCTTCTTTCTTTAGAAATTTCTTTGACATAAGATGAGTAATTATTGAATAAATTCAAAAAATCATCTAATTTTTTTCCCATAATATCTAAATGGACTTCTCCAAATAAATTTCCTATTTTATTTAATATTTCATTAGATTGAAAAATTTTAAATTCAGAACCTTCTACGTCAAATTTAATTAAATCAACAAAATCTATTTTATTTTCATTCAAAAAATCTACAATACTATAACTTTTTACAATAATAGAGTCTTGCTCATTTATTCTTTTTATTAGCGAAGAACTCATACTACTTCCTGGGTATGGATAAAATTTCTCAAATCCTGTTACATTAGATATTGCAGCATTAACACATATAATATCTTGAAATTGGGATGTATTTTTTAATAATTTATCAAAAGTATTTTTATCTGGTTCAAAAGAATATATTTTTGAATTAGGATATTTTAATTTAAAATAAATTGTAGAAAACCCAACATTAGCACCAATATCAAATATAATCCTAGGATTTCTATTGATATCAAAATTATATTCATCTTGAACAAATATTTCATTTAACACTGATGAATCTGAATTATCAGTAATATAAACAAAAAATTTATTCAATTTATTATCTATTATTTTTTTACACTTTAATTTTATTTTAAAATTTGGCATAAAAGAAAATCTTCTTTTTAAATAAAAATAAAAATGCATAAAAATAAAATTTAAAAAATAACCAAAATTATCAGATATTGTATAAAAATCTTTAATTCTTTTTATGTAATGTTTAAAATTCATTTTGTTAATATTTATTTTATAAAATTATTAATAGCAACAACTCTACTGTCCCACGTATATTTTTTTGCATCTAATAAAGCGTTTATAGATAATTTAGATGCATAATCCTTATTATTAAATAAGAAATTCAAACCATTTGCTAAAGCATTAAAATCATTTGCGGGAAAAATAAAAGAATTATTGTCACTTAAGATTTCTTTTATAGAATCTAAATCTGACGCAATAATTGGAGTTCCACTTGCCATATATTCAAAAAGTTTTAGTGGTGATGTATATTTTTCTGAAGTTATATCTCCTTTTTTGTTTGGTAAAACCAATACATCTGCGGCTTTTAAATAAAATGGAATTTCTTCATGCTTTTGTTTTTCTATCAAAAGTAAATTTTTATTTTTGTATAATTTTAATATATCATCTATTTCTTCCTTATTACCACCAATAAGTACAAATAAAAAATCATCACCAAAAAGCATAGAAGCCTCAAGAATAAGATCAACACCTTTCCAATCGTATAAATAAAAACTTCCTGCATATAAAATTATTTTTTTATCTACTGGTAATTTTAATTTTTCTCTTATTACATCCTTACTATAATTTATATTCTCAAAATCTTTAATATCAACACAATCAGAAGCTATTAAAATATTATTTTTATCAATACCAGTATTTATTAAGTCATTTTTTATGTATTGTGTTAATACAATAAACTTTCTGACTTTTTTTAAAAAAAATAAATTTATACTATTTATTTTTATAGGTAAAGCATGAACCTCTAATATAAAATTTTTAAATAATAGCCCTAAAAATTCATCTCTAGTATATAAAATATCATATTTTTTAAATAAAATATATATTTTTACAAAAATTATAAATGATAATCGCTGTATTAAAAATCCTATTTTACCTAAAAAAATAATATCAAAAGTTGGAATTTTTATAATATTAAAATTTTTTAATATTCCATAATATTCGAATAAATTATCTTTAATTTCATTTGCCCTATTAGGCACAATCAAATCAACATTCACCCCATTTTTAGCAAAAGCCTCACACATTTTACATATTTGATATCCATGGGCTTTTTCTGTTGGAATCCTAGCGTTTACTATATATGCTAATTTCATATTTTATAAATTTTATTATTTAAAATTTTGCCTATACCAAATTTGAAAATTAATTAATGACCAAATAGTGTTTAGGGCATATTCCTTTTTCTCTATATGATTATCTAAAATACTCTTTATGGCATCAAAATCAAAAAATTGCTGAGTATTTGTATTATAATCTGGCGATAATACTTCATATGCCATATCTTTTAATCCTGTTCTTAACCATTTTGCCGTAGGAGAAAACCATCCTGATTTTGGTTTATTATATAAATAATCAGGTAAATAATCCCTTAATGCTTCTTTAAAAATTTTTTTACCTTGTCTTTTAGTATCTAATTTATAAGAAACTGGAATAGAAAAAGCAAAGTCTACCAACTCTTTATCTAAAATAGGAACCCTTTGCTCAAGCGCAAAAGCCATTGTTAGTTTATCAGATCTAGAAAGTGATTCATCGCTAAGCCAAGTAGACAAATCTACTTTCATCATATAATTTGCATATTTTTTAAATTCCGAGACGAAATGCTTGTTTGAAATTATTTCCTTGCTTCTATCTAAATTTCTTATCTCATCTTTTAAAAATCTCTTTATAATACTTTCTTTTTGAGCTGCAAATTCCCAAAATAAATCAATTCCTGTAGAATTAATCTTTTTGTATTCTCCTGTCTTTCCAATTAATTTTGCTATTTCATAATTAACTCTATTATCTCTCAATATCTTTGGAATCTTTTGAAAATTATCAATCAAATTATAATAATAATACCTATCATAGCCACCAAATATTTCATCTCCTCCATCTCCACCCAATACAACATCAACATGCTCTTTTGTTTTACTAGACAACAAATATGTAGCTAATTGTATTGGATTAGATACTAGATCATCCATGTGATAAACAACATTTTCTATATTTTCTCTAAAATCCTTTGGGCTCACAATGAGCTCATGATGTTCTGTGTTATAATATTTGCTATTTTTCTTTGCAAAAAAACTATCTTCATTAAATTTTTCTTCATTTGTATCAAATTTTACAGTAAATGTTTTTATTTTTTGATTTACCAGTTTAGACATAGATCCTAATATAGCCGTAGAATCTATTCCTCCACTTAGAAAAATTCCAAGAGGTCTATCAGAAACTAATTGTCTTTTCACTGCTTTATCAAATTTATTTCTCAAAATTTCTTTTGCTTCATCATATGAATACTTATTTTCAATATTTGATAGATTATAATATTTTTCAAAATCTATTTTTCCATCTTTTAATGTCAAAAAATGACCCGCTTCTAATTTTTTTATATTTTTAAAAATTGTTTTTGGTGCATTTATGTACAAAAACCTGAAATATAAATCAAGTGATTCTAAGTCTATTTCCTTTTCTATATTATGTTCTAAAATTGATTTTATTTCAGAAGAAAATATGAATTTATTGTTTTTAAAATAATAAAAAATAGGTTTTATACCAAAATGATCCCTGGCTATAAATAATTCTTCATTTTTTTTGTCCCATATAGCAAAAGCAAAAATACCATTAAATTTATCAATACATTTTTTTCCGTAAGCAATATATGAATTCAAAATCACTTCAGTATCTGTATTTGAATTAAAATGAAATCCAATATTTTCTAAATCTTTTCTTAGTTCTTTGAAATTATAAAGCTCACCATTATATGTAATAATATAGTTTTTATCAATACTTTCCATCGGTTGATGTCCGAAATCAGACAAATCTATAATAGACAATCTCACATGACCCAAAGATATTTTTTCATCTACAAAAACACCATCATCGTCTGGACCACGAAACTTTATTTTTTTATTCATTTTTTCTATTAAATCTCTATCACAGAAATTAAATCCGTTTATTCCACACATACACTATTTTTTCTCTAAAATAAAAAAATGATGATATGGATTCTCAAAAGGAATAAAATCATTTTTTATATAAAAATATTTACTAATTTTCTGTTTAACTTTTTTCAATGAGAATCCGCTCTTACCTAATTCCCAATAATGCTCCCCATTGAAAAAATGTTTTTTTGCTAAAAATGCTAATTTAAATTGAAATTTTAATTCGTGAAAAAATGGTAAAACCAATTTGAAGCCGAAATGTCTACCCCAATGAGGAATACTTATAATACAATATTTATTACTAATTTTATGTATAGATGCTAAACATTTTTCAAAATCACTAAATGGCAAATGCTCCAAAACTTCAAAAGCACAAACCAAATCAAATAAATTATCACCTAAATTTATATTATCTACACTTGAAATATAATCAGGATTCAAATCTGGATTTATATCCATTGTTTTAAAATTTATATCTTTGAGATTGGAAATAAAATAATTTTTTAAAAAACCATTTCCGACACCTATTTCCAAAATACTTTTTGGCTCCAACTTTAATATCTCGTTAATTTGATTCCAATAGCTACTCCATCTAGCCAATGTATCATAGCTACCAAATTTATATTTATTAATCATTTGTGTTTATTTTATTAAGAATATTTTTTATTAATATATCCAAACTATATGTTTTTTTTATTGTATCAGATAATTGTCTAATATCTAAAACGCTAGGATTTTTATAAATATTATAGATTTTTTCTGCCAAATCCTCAGCTTTTAAATTATCTAAAATAAAAATATCTGCATAATTATCAAATATCTTTTCAAAAGCTCTATTAAAAACTACACAAGGAGTTTCACATATTAATGATTCTAATACTGTTTTATCCATACCTCCAGTTGGCGATAAATTAACACTTAAATCATGCATATTATAAACTTCTGACATTTTATCAATGGTAAAATTGCCAAAAAATTTCACATAATTATCCAATTTATAATTAACAATCTTTTCTTTGATATTTTCCAAATATTTTTTATCTGATTCATATACAGTATCACCAATTATACTTAGATAAATATTACTGACTTTGAGTTCGTTTATTAATACAGCAAAAGATTCAATTAAAATATCTATATTTTTGAGCGGAGATATTCTACCAACATATAATATTTTAAATTTATTAGTATCTTTATTCACGTTTATTTTTTTAAATAAATTTGAATCTATCCCATGCCCTATATAAACAATTTTATTAGATTTTATATTGCAAGATTCTTTTGAACTCGTAAATATATTTTTCACAAATATATTTGCCACTTTCAAATAAATATTTTTTGACTTGTGTACATACCATAAATATATTTTTTTGTTATATAATTTCCAAAATATAGCAGCCCAAAAAATATATTCTGGATTCATATGTACAAAAACATTGTCATAATTTTTTCGCTCACAAAAAATATACTTATAAAATCTAAAAATATATTTAAATTTATTTTCACCTGTTTCCTTTCCCAAAGATAATAATTTTACATTGGGGGGTAAATTACTTTTTCCTTTATAAAGACATATTATAGTTAGTTTTTCACAATTTTTCGAAAACTCCTCTACCCATCTGTGAAAAAATCCCAATACCCCATCATTTATATCAACTTTTTGTGTAAGGATAAGTAGTTCTATTTTTATTTTTGCCTTTTCCCAAGATTCTTTGTATAAATCCAGTGTTTGTTGTTTTGTTTTTAATTTTGATAAAGCAAATTCACTATTTTTTACAAATTTCTCTCGCAAATCTTTATTTTCATAAATTTTTATCATTGCATCTTCTAATAAATTTAAATCATTTACGGGAATAATTATTGCATTTTCATTATTTATTACAATTTCATTTGCACAGCCCACATCTGTCATTATAATTGGTAATTTATATTGAAATGCTTCAATTATGACTAATCCCCAACCCTCATAATCAGAAGTTAGCATAAAAACGTCTGCATTTTTATAAAAACTCTCTAAATCTTTCTGGTAACCAAAAAATTTTACATAACTTTCTAAATTCAAATCTTTTACTAAATTTTCTAAATTTTCTTTTTCTGGACCACTACCAACTATTTGAAGTTCTATATTTTTATATTTTTCAGTTATTTTTTTTAGGGCTTTAATTTGTAATTTTATATTTTTTACCTTTACCAATCTTCCAATTGTCAAAAAAATAAATTTCTCTCTAGTTTTCCCAGGTCCCAAATCCCGAGTCCCGACTTCCGAATAAATTGGTACAACTGTAATTTTCTCTTGATTAATTTTAAATTTATCAATTAATTCTTGTTCTAATCTTTGGCTAACAACTCTTATTGCATTAGCACGTGGTATTACAAAATTTGCTATAATTTTTCTTAGACCATTATATTTTTCAAAACCATGAATTTGTATTTCTAATCCGATTTTAAACTTTTTTGCAAGTAGGTAAGAAATAAGTGCTAGATAATACTGATCCTGAACGCTTATAACGTCAAATTTTTCTTTTTTTAATAATTTCCAGGAATTGATAAATAATTTTATAATTTGGAATAATTTATTCTCCCCACCAAAAGAATAAATGCTTAAATTGTCATATTTAATGATTTTGTTTTCATCACTTGGAATAACTATAGAATATTTTTCTGTAATTTTAGAGTATTGTAAAAGCCTATCTCTTGTATTAGAATTATCAATTAATGCACTTTTATCATTTCCTATTAAAAAAATTTTCATATTTTTTTAAAAATCTCTAATGTATTATTCAACACATCATCATAAGAATATTTATAATTTATTCCCTCTACTATATTTTTTGCTTGATTATAAAAATCTTCATTCATTATTTTTTCTATTGCATTTTTAATGCTATTAATACTGCTGGGATCAAATTCTAAAACATCATTTTTGAACCAATCAAACCCGTGTTCCTCTGTCAAAATAAATGGTGTTTTTGTACTTATACAATCTAAAACCGTATTTGGACTTATGTCAGTATAAGAAGGAAAAATCATAGCATAGGAGTCTGATATTGTTTGTCTTAAATCCTTATTTAAAATTCCGTTCTCAAAAATAATATTTTTTATATTATTATTTTTAACATAAACTTCTAAATATTTTTTCTGATAACCGTCTCCAATTATTACTAAATTAAACCCATCTTGATTTAAAGAAGAAAATGCTTTTATAAGATTTAATACGTTTCCCTTCTCAATAATACGCCCAGCAAACAATATGTTATTATTTTTATTTTCCTTTATTTGAATTGAGTCATTTATTATTATTGGATTTGAAATATAAAAAACTTTTTTTGGATTTATATTATATGGTTTTTCAAAAATTTTCTCCTGAAATTTAGTTGTAAAAATTATTGCATCACATAAATTCAAAACAATTTTGGAAATAAAAAATTTCAATAAAAATTTTCTATGTAGTTTTAATTCATAAAAATCCTTTAATTTTACGCCTTTTTTATATTTATCAAGATAAGACTCCCAAATAAAATCTCCTCCACTTCTGATAACAAATTTTTTTTGAAATATTTTACAGGCTAAAACAGAGGGAATTCCGGCACTAACATAATCAAAGGCATACACTATATCAAAATTTTTTATATTTTTTAAAAGTGCAAAAAAATACCTAAAATAGTTTGATATTTTATTTATTCTTTTTATTCTTATTAATTTATATGGTAAATCCTCATCAATTTCATAAAATTTATCATCAGAATAAGTAATAACACAAACATTTATATTCTTTTCTGCGAATTTTTCTGCCAAATTTTTAGCATAACCAGCTGGTCCGCCTATTTCTGGTGGATAGATTCCTGTTGCTATTAAAATCTTTTTATTCACAAATTTAGAAATTTTTTAAAATTTTTATTGTTTATTAATTCAATTGAACTGTTTTTATAGTTTTCTAAAAAAACCTTTGGTTTGGTGAGTTTGTCTTTATTGAATTTAAATTCAAAAGCAGACAAAGCTCCGTTTTTGTCTTCCAAATAATCTAATTCTTGTTTTTGTGTTGTCCTCCAAAAATAACTATTTACATTATTATGCTCATAATCATTGTATTTCATTCTTTCACTTATCATAAAATTTTCCCATAAGAAACCAAAATCATTTCTTAAATTAACTGGATTGAAATTATTTATTAATGCGTTTCTAATACCCAAATCATAAAAATATATTTTTCTCAATTTTCTCAATTCATTTCTTATGTTTTTATTAAATGGTCTTAAACGAAAAATAACAAAACTTTTTTCTAAAATATTTATATAATTTGAAATAGTTTTTTTATCAACACCAACTATTGAAGATAATTCATTATAAGAAACTTCATTGCCTATTTGTAAAGCAAGGGCTTGTAATAATTTTTCTAAAATTTCCGGATTTTTTAAATTTTGAAACTGCAAAATATCTTTATAAAGATAGTTTGATGTAATATTTTTTAAATTTTCTATAACATCATCTCTATTAATAATAATTTCTGGATATGAACCAAAAATAAGCAAACCCTCAAGTATTCTATCTAATTCAATATCAGAATAAATACTTTTTAACTCTTGTAGTGAAAATGGGTATAAACGAAATTCATATTTTCTCCCCGTAAGCGGTTCATTAATTTCATTTGAAAGATCGAAAGAAGATGAACCAGTTGCTACTATTTGAATTTCTGGAAAATTATCCACAATTAACTTTAAAGTTATTCCTATATTTTTTATTCTCTGAGCCTCGTCTAAAATAATTAATTTTTTATTACCTAAAAAATTCTTTATTTCTGTGGATGTTTTATCTGTTAGCGCTTCTCTTATATCAATTTCATCACAATTTAAATATTTAGAATCCTTGTATTTTTTTTGAATTTCCCTTACTAAAGTAGTTTTTCCAACTTGCCTTGCTCCATATATAACAATAATTTTACCCTTAAATAGTTTTGATTCTATTTTATCTTGAATTATTCTTTTAATATTTTTATTTATCATATATTTAAAATTATTACTAAATCTCCTAAATATATGTAATTTAAGTGATTATACTCTCCTAAGTATATAATATTTTAGGAAATAAGTCAAATATTATATAATTCATGAATTTTCTCTAAAATACTATCCCAAGAATATTTTTTAACTGAAATTTCAGCATTTTTTATAATTTGTTCTCTTAAATCTTTATTTTCCAATAACTCAATGATCGCATCTGAAATCTCTGTGTGACTTTTTGATTCTATTAAAATTCCATTTTCTCTATTTTGAATAACGTCTGGTATTCCACCGACTCTTGTTCCTATAACAGGAACTCGACATGCTTGAGCTTCTATAAAAACAATTCCGAGTCCTTCTGCAAGTGATGGACAAATAAATACTTCTGATTTGCTTATTTCTTCTAATGTTTTGTTGTGGGGCAAATTACCCATAAGCAAAACGCTATCATTAATTTTTAGGTCATTTATCATTTTTTCAATTTCAGCTCTTTTATTTCCCTCTCCTACAATTACAAGTCTTGCATCGTTAATTTTTGATATAACATAACTCCATGCAGTTATTAAATAATCTAATCCCTTTTCCCAAGACAATCTTGCAACACAGATTACTCTATTTTTTTCTTTTTCTAAAAATTTTGGAACTTCTTTAAAATCAATTCCATTCGGAATTACATGAACATCTTCTTTTTTTGCACCCAAATTAATTGCGCGTTCAGCTAAAAAATTACTTATTGCTGTAATTAGATTTGGATATTTATGAATTTTCCTCCAAAATAATTTTATAAAAATATTATTTTGCTTTCTTTTATCATCTAAATCACCGCTTTGAAGTGTCAAAATTCTTTTTGCATCACTTATAAATTTTGAAAAATATAAACCAACACCAGCATAACTTTCCATAATAGCATGGATAATCTGTGGCTTTATTTTTAAAATTTGAATATTTGCTAAAATTGGATATAAAAACTTATCAATTGTATGGTGACCAATTCCAACTCTTATAATTTTAAAATTAGATCTTTTTTCAAGTCTTTTTAGCTCAACATCATATAATCCAGTAATAAGAGTCAAATCATAAAAATCTCCAAAATATTCTACAACTTGTTTTACCATTTGTTCAGCACCAGACATGTATGGTTCATAAAAGGCAGATAAAATAACTAATTTTGTTTTATTTCCTTGCATAATATTCATAAGTTTTTTTCAAATTTTCGTCTAAATTATCTTCTAATTTATCGCCAAGCAATTTGTGCATTTTAGAAACATCTGGGCTTCTATATTTTATTTCATAACCACGTTCACCAATAAAAACGGGCTTTAAATCTTTTCCTGAAATTCTTATTATTCTTTGTGCTAAATCAAGTATTGTTGTTTGTCTTCCAAGTCCAATATTTATAACTTCTCCATTTGTTTCTTCGCTTATTAATGCTTTAATTGCCATTTTTACATTATCACGAACATAAATAAAATCTCTTGTCTGATAACCATCTCCAAATATGGTTGGAGATTCTCCATGTAAAGCCTGCTCTATAAAAACCCCGACAACAAATCCATAGGCAGATGATTCTTGTCTTTCACCAAATACATTAAAAAATCTAAGAGAACAAGTGTTAATTCCATATTGATCATTATAAACTTTCATCATTTTCTCTCCAACGAGCTTTACAAGCGCATATAAACTAGTGCTATGTGTTTGGTATGAAAGTTCTTTATTGTTATCTTCTTTGAGTGGTAATTCATTTAGAGTTCCATAAGCTTCAGATGAAGAAGAAAAAATCACCTTTTGAACATTAAAATCTTTTGCTAAAGACAAAATATTTTTTATTCCTACAATATCATCTAGAACAAGCATTGGATTCTCCATGACACGTTTTACACCCAAAACTGCTGCATAATGAAAAATATAGTCAATTTTATTATTTTCAAAAACTGATTTCAAAAAATTATAATTATTAACATCACCTTTTATAAAATGGAAATTTAAGTTTTTCTGTGCTTCAGATAAATTTTCTAATTTTCCAGTAGATAAATTATCAACTGCAATAACAGTAGCACCACTTGTCAATAACTCATCACACAAATGAGAACCTATGAATCCAGCACCACCAGTTACTAAAACTGTTTTATTTTCAAGTTTTTCCATAAATAAAATTATAAATTAGTTCAAATTTATATAATTATAATATCATTATAAAAATCAAATAACAAGCTTTATTATTTGTATATTCATTATATATAAGTTATTATTGTAATATAATAAAAATATAAAAAATATGGATAAAAAAGTAAAAATCTGTCAAGTTATAACACAAACTCATTTTGGTGGTGCACAAAAATATATTTGTGATATTTCAAACAATTTAGATAATAACTTTGAAATTACAATTTGCTACGGCGAAGGAAATGAAGAAGAGTTAAAAAAATATATTACAAATACTGAAATAAAATTTCATAAATTTAAATTTTTAAAAAGAAATATTAATTTGATTTTTGACAAATTAGCTTTTTGGGAATTATTTTTTTATTTTAAGAAAAACAAATTTGATGTAATCCACTGTCACTCATCAAAAGCGGGATTTATAGCTTCCGTATCGGGAAAATTAGCTGGAGTAAAAAAAATTATTTACACTGCCCACGGTTGGGTATTTAAAGAAAATCTAAGTTTTTCAAAAAAAATAATTTATACATTTCTAGAAAAGTTTGGAGCAAAATTCAAAGACAAAATAATTTGTGTCTCACAAAACGATTATGATTTGGCAGTAAATAAAAAAGTTACAAAAAAAGAAAAATTAGAACTAATTTATAATGGTTTTCAAGCTACAACTGAATTTCTTGAAATAAATCAAGCAAGAAAATTTTTATTTGACTACATGCAAATACAAGACAATGGAGAAAAAATAATCGGCACAATATCAAATTTATATAAAAATAAGGGCATAGAATACTTAATTGAGTCTGCAGAAATATTAAATGATAAAAGAAAAAATCTTGTTTTTGTGGTAATTGGATCTGGACCAGAAGAAAAAAAGCTAAAACATTTAATAAAAAAACACAACATAAAAAATTTTTATCTACTTGGCCAAATTAATAATGCAAGTAAATACTTAAAAGGCTTTGAAATATTTACCTTAACTTCCATAAAAGAAGGATTGCCATATACTTTAATTGAGGCTTTATACGCTCATATAGGAATAGTTTGCTCGGATTTGGAATCTTTATCGGAAATAATAATAAACAGACAAAATGGGGTACTTTTTGAGCCAAAAAACACTAATAAATTAGTATATGCTATTGAAAGCATATTAAATAACCCTGGATTTAGAGAAAAAATAAAAAATAACAGCAATCTAACGCTTTCTAAATTTGACTTCAATAATTTTATATCAAAAATAAAAGAGAATTACACTATATGATTCTCTTTTAAAAAAATATTTAAAATTCAAATGGAATTTTTTATACTTGCTCTACTTGGTAAATTTCTCCATTCATCTTTGTGTAAATATTTTAAAGCATCCACGTCACAACTAATCTGAAAAATTTTATTATCCCATTTATCAAATATTTCTTCTCTAGTTGGTCTTTTTAATAATTCTTTGTCAATATTATCAAAACGTTCATTTATTCTTAGCTCAAATTCTTCAAAACTTTTATTAGTATTTATAGCTATACTTTCTATTGCTGATTCTAAATCACCTTTAGTCGCAAAACCATTTAATTTCTCATCGATCTTAGATAAGTCGTCTTTGGTTGCAAAACCATTTAATTTCTCATCGATCTTAGATAAGTCGTCTTTGGTTGCAAAACCATTTAATTTCTCATCGATC
>Ga0116177_10000623_pt1 | contig 26111 bp, 23 predicted proteins | sample AD_STIC10_MetaG_FD_89750 | JGI IMG/M metagenome (GOLD analysis project Ga0116177, IMG submission 89750) | Active sludge microbial communities of municipal wastewater-treating anaerobic digesters from USA - AD_STIC10_MetaG | ecosystem: Engineered > Bioreactor > Anaerobic > Digestate | place: USA... | reverse complement strand
GCAACAATAATGAAAGCTTTTCCTTTTAGTTTAAGACAAAAATAAATATTTTCTAAAACCTTTTTCATATCTTGAAAATAAGCAATAGCAATATCAGGAAGTCCAGCATACTCTCCAGCTTCAACAGTAGGGATATCGCCCACATAAGAACGAAGTCTAGTTTCCTGCTCATCAAAAAATAATCCAAGTTCCATTTTGTAAACCGAAGTGTATTCAATTTTATTCAAATAAGGTGGAGAAGTTATTACACACCCTATAGAATTTTCTTCAAGTTTTAATGTACGAGCATCCTCATTGTAAATTATAGGTTCAATTGGTTCTGGAATTTTGTTTGCTTCAAAAGTTTGTCCAATATTTTGTGTTGTGTTGTGTTTTTCTCTTATTTCATTTTGTTGTTTATTTTTGTTTTCCATTAATTGTTTTCTTTTGTTTTCCATTCTTTCAATATCAAGTATCATTCTTTTTATTTTTCCGAGGAAAAGTTTTTTTACATCCATGTGGTGTTTTTTTACTTTCTTTAAACTTCCCCCAGTTTTGATTACATTAGCCACTCTTCCAGTGGTATCAATTAGTGCAAGCATAAAAAGATCTTTTACTTTTTCGTCTTTAATTTCAAATATTTTTTGGTGATAGTAATAAATATCATCTAAATTTTCTGCACGAAAAAGCTCTCTAATTTTTTTGTTAGGATATTTTCCAACATTTTCTGGTTTTAGTTTTGCGATTTCATCAAGTTCTGCTTTCAAAATATTTGTATCATAACTTCTTGTTTTTACATTACAAATAAAAGAAGTTAGTGGACTAACATCAGTTCCAATGGATTTCATTCCTAAACTTTTTGCAACAAGTAGTGTTGTTCCAACTCCTGCAAAAGGATCATAAATTGGGCCAGAAAGTTTGTACTCTTTAATTAACCATTCAACAAGTTCTTTTGAATAACCTTCTTTATAGTAAAACCAATCATGAATTGGTTCATCCTTGTTAGGAACAAAAGTAACTAAATCCTTCAAGTTAGGTGGAATCATAATAAAGAATAATTAAGGTAAGAATAATAAATAGATTTTTTCGAAGAAAAATAATTTTTCTAAAAAGGTTTTAAAAAAAAGAAAAAAATAGAATCCTTTAGTAGGATTCTACTTTTGTTAGTTTTTTTATTCTAAGAAGAATTGCCAATTTTTCATTTCGTCTGGCATTCCTTTTCTTTTTCTAATTTCTTTAACTGTTGTTAATTGTAGTTCTCTTGGAAGTAATTCGTATCCATAGTATTCAGCAGTCCATTGTGCTCTTCCTTGTGTTGCTCCTCTCATTGCACTAGAGAATCCAATTAATTCTTTTACTGGAGCTTTTCCAATAACAATACTAGAATCTCCTTCGGTTTTCATTTCAGTGATTTGTACTCTTCTTGTTCCTAGTTCTCTTGAAGCAGCACCCATCATGTCTTCTGGTACTGTGATTGCAAGTATTTGTTTTGGTTCGTAAAGATTAGTTCCTGCTTGTAACATGCAAGCATAAATTCCTCTTGTAATTGCTGGTAATACTTGTGCGGGACCTCTGTGTATCGCATCTTCGTGGAGTGTTGCATCTTCTAGTTCTATCATTACTCCTTGGCATCTTTCTTTAGCTAAAGGTCCTTCGTTAACAGCGTCAGTGAATCCTTGTACTACAAGTTCTCTAATTTCGTGTAATGCTTGTATTCCTCTTGTCTTATCAATTAAAACGCAACCGTTAATTACTGCCCAAACTTTTCTAGCAGTATCAGTGTCAAATCCAACAGCTTTTAGTTTATCAACACTTTCAGCGTGTTTTGGTTTGATTTTTCCGTTCAATCTTGTCTCAACGATTTTATCATAAATTTCTTGAGGTACTGGGCTTGCTTTCATTTTGAATTTGTTGTGTTTATTTGGTGATTTTGCTTCAAGTGTATCACTTTCACCAGTAATTGCTTCGTGGTAAACAACAATTGGTTGTGAACTTTGTATTTGAATTTTGTGGTTGTTTACAATTCTGTAAATGTTAACTTCTAAGTGTAGTTCTCCCATTCCACTGAGTAAGTGTTCTCCTGTTTCTTGATTAATTGTTGCTCTAAGGTTAGGATCTTCTTTTTGTAATTTTCTTAAAGCTTCAATTAGTTTTGGTAAATCTTTTGGATCTTTTGCTTCAATTGAGATTGTCATTACTGGTTCTGCATTACTCATGAAACTTTCAAAAGATTTCATTTCAATTGTAGAAATTGTTTCTCCAGCGTAAACATCTTTAAGTCCAACTAAAGAAATAATGTTTCCTGCAACACTTTTTCCAATTGGTACTAAATCATTTCCAAAGTAAAGTCCAACTTTTTGTACTTTTACTTCCTTGTCTCCTGATAAAATTTTAACCATGTCTCCTGGGTGTATTGATCCTGAGTAAAGTCTTCCTGTTGCAACATCTCCTGCGTGTGGATCAACTGATACATCAGTGATAACCATTGATAATGGAGCATCAGGGTTACATGCACACATTTGTTTTGCGATTTCTGTCTCCATGTCTCCGCCCCAAATTTTTTGTATTCTGTATTTTTGTGCTTCTAATGGAGAAGGTAAGTGTTCAACAACCATTTGTAAAACAACTTCGTGTACTGGAGAAATTTTTGCAAGTTCATCTTGTTTTTCTTCTTTTAAGTATTGGTATACTTGTTTAAAATTAATTCCTGATTTTTGCATGTGTGCGGCACTAACACCCCATTTTCTTTTTGCTGAACCAAATCCAACAGTTCCTTTTTGGATACTAACTTGCCATTCTTTTTTGAATTGTTCAGGAGCGTTTCTTTCAATTAAGTTATTTACTTGTGCTATTACTTTTACAAATTTTTCTTGCATTTGTTGTTCAGTAGCATTTAATTCTTTAATAATTCTATCAACTTTGTTTATGAATAAAACTGGTTTAACATATTCTTTTAGTGATTGTCTAATTACAGTTTCTGTTTGAGGCATTACTCCTTCAACAGCATCAACAAGTAATATTACTCCATCAACCGCTCTCATTGCTCTAATTACTTCTCCAGTAAAATCCACGTGTCCGGGAGTATCAATTAAGTTTACAATGTGTTTTTTGTTTTTCCATTCGAACATCATTGAAATATTAGCAGAGTTAATTGTTATTCCTCTTTCTTGTTCTTGATCTTCATAATCCATTACTTGTGCTTCTCCAGCTAAATTATAATTAATTAATCCAGCAGCAGCAACTAAAGAATCAGATAAAGTTGTTTTTCCGTGATCAATATGGGCAACTGTTCCAATATTTCTTATATCATCTCTATTAACTAATAATTCTTCAACTGTTTTTGCCATTTCTTCTCTTCGTCCCATTAAACCACCTTATAAAAATAATTTTGTGCTTTTAAAAAAAGCACGAAAAAATTAAATCGCAAATAAATTATTTATCTACTTGCTTTTGCTACTCTTTCAACTTCTTCTCTTCTCTTAAGAGCAGAACTTTTCATATCACCAGCAGCAGCTGCAATAATTTCTTCAGCAAGTGCTTCTTCAGCACTAACTTTTTTATTAAAAGAATTACCAAATCCAGCAAGAGCTAAGTTTTTTAGTGCTTCATCAAGTCTTTTTATTGGAGAAACATCAACTGCTAAAGAATATGCTACTCCTCCTCTTTTAATTCTTGTAATATCTTCTCTTGGTGCTGAATTTTCAACAGCATCAACTAATACTTGGATTGGATTCTTTTTTGTTTTTTTCTCAATAATATCAAATGCTCTTTCAACTATTTGTAGAGCTTGCATTTTCTTTCCACAACTTCCTCTTCCTCTAATATATTTTCCACTAAGTTTTCTTTTTCCTTGACCTGATCTCATTATTTTGTTAATTAATCTTTCAACTAAATTAACATTAGCTTTTGCAAATCTTCCTTGTCCTTTTCTTCCAAAAGTGTGTGGGATAATAATTGTGTCAAGATTCACATATCTTATTAGACTTAAGTCTTTTACTATTACTTCGCTTGCATCCCACTTATTGAACATTTTGTATCCTGGGAACAAGTTTTTCTTTTTAACAAAAATAGGTTTTTCTTTAACTTCTGTATTTTGTTCATGTGGTTGGTTAATTTTGGGAGTAATTTCTTTTTGTGCAAGAACTTTTTTGTCTGATTTTATTTCTTTATCTACAACTTTTTGTTCTTTATTTTCTATTTTTTCTTCCATTTTTCCACACACCTATTTTATTTACCTTTTAGATTTTTCTTTCTTTCCTTTTCTTAACATTTGTAAAGCTACTCCGTTAACGTGAGTTACTTGGTATTTCACTCCCCAAAGGTCACCATATGGTCCACCTTGTGCTCCTCCACTTCCTGAAACAATTACTTCATCGTGTTCATCAATAAATTTTATTGCCCCATCTTTTGGTGCGAGTGCAGTTAGTTCTTTTCCGTTTTTAATTAATTGTACTCTTACACATTTTCTGATTCCTGAGTTTGGTTGCTTTGCTTCTACTCCTCTTTTTTCTAGAACTATCCCTCTTCCTTGGGGTGCTCCTTCAAGTAGGTCTTTATGTATGTGTTGTTTTGCTCTCATTTTTTTGATGTGTCTAACATCTTTCTTTTTAGCTTTTTTTCTCTTTTTTATTAAACTATTTCCTGCAAATTCTCCATAACCCATTCAAATCACATCTCTAAATATTATACTAATACTATTTCTACTCCATAATTTCTTTTAATTAATTCTTTAACTCTTTTAAATCTTGAAAAATTTCCTAAAACTTTTCTCTTGTTTGTTCCATCCATCATTATTACTACTTTTTCTTTTCCTTCTTTTACTGAAGTACTCAAAGCATCAAATGTTTTTTCTATTACTATTTCTGGTTTTTCATAAAACCCAATTATTTCTATTCTTTTTTTTAACTTGCTTTCAAGTTCTTTAACATTTATTGCTTTTTTTCCAATTGCTTTTCCAACTTCGTCAGAATTTACAAGGAAAGTTACAATATTGTTTTCAACAATGCAATCTTTGGGTGAGACTTTACTCACACTAGTTAATGCATTCATTAACAATATTTCTTTCATCGTGAGTTTCATATTTTTTCGCCCACAAATTAAAGTATGGTTCGCTTAGCAAACCTACTCTGTTAAATCTAAAATACTACTCTTTCCTGCATCAATTATTATCATTGCTGATACTACAAATGGTTTTCCGCAAACACTTCCAAGTGTTAAGCCATTTTCTGGATATTCTAAAAACTTTTTTCCTTCTACTTTTGCTAAATGTTGTAAAACTTCTCTATCATTTTTTGGTAAATTATTACTAATAATAATCATTTCTCCTTCTCCATGTAATAAATTTTTTTGACAAGTTTTGTATCCAAAAGATACTTTTCCTGTATCAACTGCTCTTCTAATTTCTTTATTTGTATCCATAAAAATCACTATTTTTTATTCAATTTTTTTGACTAAAAATTTAGCTCACCAGAACTAAACATTTTCTAAAATAACTTTTCTTGAGAAAAATTAGAGAATAAGTAATAAAAATTACCCTACTCCATCAAGGCTTAGCCATTGACTTCTCAAGGTTCTAAACTAATTCAATAATGTAAGGTTTATAAATCTTAGGATTTGGTTGAAAAATTGTTTTAGTTTTTATTTTTTTTAGTTCGTTGTTCCTAAAAACCAACCTGATAAGAATCCTTGTCCAAGATTAGCAAAAAATGCGAGGATGGATTCAATAAATCCTTGTTTTAAGCATTTTCCATCAGCACAAATGTTTGTAGTGCATTCAAAACTATTTTCACAAAATTCATTATCAGTTTTTTGTGTTATGAGTTCTTTTGTAATTAAATCACAGTATTTTCCGTTTGTTCTAAATCCTGCTGGATAACAAACATTATTATCCATACACCCAAAACATTCTTGTTTTTGAATTATTTCTTGAGTGATTGGAGTTTGATTTGCTGGGGTATTATTTTGATCTGGACTAATTATTGGGTTTTCATTAATTATTGGATTTGTTATTGTGTTATTATCTCCACTTATACAGTAGTAATATCTTGGATAATCTCCGTTAGGAATTGTATCCCAACTTTTTCCGTTCCAACTTTTTCTTTCAGTTAATGGGTTTGCCCAATTAATATATGATTCTCCTGAAACATAATTTTTGTGTTTTAACATTTGGCACCATTTTGTTGCAGTCATAGTATTGTGTGCAGGAACATTATCTACATCATTAATGTAAATTCTTGGATTGAAGTAATAATCACTATTTGGGTTATTGTGTCCGTTAGCCATTTCGGGGATATCTCCTTCCATTTGCCAATGTAAATCATAACTATATCCATCCGTTTGTATATCACAATCAATAGTAAATATTCCTTTGTTTGGACAACCAGGGGTTGGAAGTTCTGTTTGAATAGTTGGTTTGCCATAATCTTTTGTGTAACAATAGTAAACACTTGTGTATTCTAAATTGTTTCCTTGGTAAGATACCCATTCAGTTCCGTTCCATTTTAGTACTGGGGCAATTGGGTCATAATTATTTCCTAACATGTACGAGCCACTTGTCCCTTCAATAAATTGTGAATCTTTAATTTGGCACCATTTTGTTGCACTTAAATCATCAGCGTAAGGAACCATTCCAGTTACTAACCCGTCAACATCTTTATAGAAAGCATCAATTCTTGGATCATAATAAACCGCTCTTCCATTTATTATTGGAGAAATTTGTGGGTAAGGGTTCCAATATAATTCTTCAAACTTTTGTTTACTTCTATCAACACAAGCTCCACTCATACATCCGTATTCACAGATATAATTAGTGTCAATTATTGCGTTTGAATAATCAATATTGTTTGTGTCAAAATTTTGATCTTTTCCAAAATTAGGATTGCATGTTTTTACTATTAAAACATCAGGATACAAACCAAGTCCTGTATACATTTCGTTTGGGTGAGTGTTTTTTATACAAACATTTTCTGCAGTAATCGTTTTTCCTAAACTATCAGTAAAAGTTACACTCCCTCTTGCAAAATAAGTTAGTTCACCATTTTGTACATCTTGGTTTTTAACTTCACAAGTAGTTGTGTATTCTTGTGCAACAACAAATCCAATTATTAGAATTAATGTTATTAATAAAATAGGGATTTTAGCTTTCATTCTGTTAGTGTTAAAGTGTTTTTTAGTATATAAATATTTGTTTGAAGTTTTTTTTAAAAAAATAGAAAAGTAAAAGGTTTTCACCTTTCACTTTTAATTATTAATTTTTTTTAATTATTTCATTAATAATTCAACAATTCCTGTTCCTGCCCAGTTTCGGCAGGGCGGTACGAGGCATCATCTTCATGCCCTTTGGGCACTCGATGAAGATTTTATTTCATTAATAATTCAACAATTCCTGTTCCTACTCTTATTGGTTGTCCAACAATTAAGTTTTCTACAACTCCAGTTAGGTTTTCTTTTTCTCCTTTGAATGCTGCGTCAAGTAAGTGTTTTGTTGTTTCTTCAAACGCTGCTCTTGCGAATGGAGATGCTTTTCCTTTTGCTATTCCTGTTCTTACAATTCCTTTAATTTCTCCCCCAAAAGTCATTAGATCAGCTAAAAGCATTATGTGTCGTACATCAACTGCAATTCCGTTGTCATCAAGAACTTTTTTTAGTTCTTTAACAATCATTGTTCTTCCTGCTTCTATTCCTAACACATTTGTTGTTTCTAGAATATCATTAGTGAATACTCTTGATTGGTCAACTTCTTCTAGTTTTAGTACCGATTTTAAGTTACTTCCTGTTGTTTTTATTACAAATTCTTCATTTCCTAGTGTGTCTTTTTCTTTTGTAACTATTGTTTTTCCTATTCCTTTTACTCCGTGTATTTTTTCGTTCATTAATTTTATTAGATCTTTTCTTACTCTTAAAAGTTCAGATTTTTTTTCAATTGAGAAGTGCACTGTGTTGTCTATTTGTCTTGAATTTATTCCTTTTAAGAATTTTTTTAGTACATCAGCAACTTCATCAATTTTTAAGTGTAGTTCTTTTGCTTTTTCTTTATCTATTTCTATTGAGAATTTTAGTTCTTCAAAGTTTTCGTTTAGTTTTGTAATATCTTCTACTCTTACATCAATTAAACTTTTAGCAAATTCTTCAACTTTTTCTTTACTTTTTGTTAATTCTTTTGTTAAAAATATTGTCATTGCTGGGTATTTTGCTTTACTTCTTCCGTCAACTATTTCTTCCACTCTTTGTATTCCTGAACCAACCGATACTTCAGCCGCTCCAGCGAAGTGTTTTGTTCTTAGTGTTAGTTGTGTTGCTGGTTCTCCAAGAGATTGTGCGGCAATTATTCCAACAGCTTCGCCTGGTTCCACAATTTTTGAATTGTATTTTGTTAGTATAATATCAGCTAATTTGTCTGTTTCTTGTTTTGTTAATTTTTCTACTTCTGCGATTGCAACTATTTCTTCTAAAAGTTTTTTTGGTAATGCAACTTGTTCCCAGTCTCTTTCTTTTTCTTCGTATATTCTTTTATCTGCTTTGTCTTCTTTAGTTTTTTTCCCTTTCTTTTTGTCTTTTTTTTCTTCTTCTGTTTCTTCTACGGGTGATTCTCCTTTTACTGCTTCTTCTTCTCCTTCTTCAACTTCTGCAGTTTCTAGTTCGTCTTCTTCTAGTTCTTCTGTTGTTTCTTCTTGTATTTCTGCTCCAAAGTCTTCCATTTCACTCATTTTCTTCACCCACGTCCTGTTTCGCCATGACCAGACGAAGCGCTACATGCGCTTCGCTTAGTAGCGCGATTTATAATTTTTTTAATTCTTTTTTCCTTTCATTTTTTTGTATTCTTCAAGAACATCTACACTTTTTCCTTTGTTAGTGTTTTTTGGGAATACTCCATCTTCTCCATATTGGTATTGTACTAAAGTATTTGCTGCTGTTCTTACTGTACCATCTGGTGCAGCCACTAGGTCTTTTAGAGAGTTTGCTAGTCTTCTGTATAAGTATCCTGATACTTTTGTTGATACACCTGTATCAACTTCTCCTTGTCTTCCTCCCATTGAGTGGTAGAAGTATTGTTTTGCTGTCATCCCGTCTAGGAAATTATTTCTAATAAATCCTCCTGCGAGTAATCCAACATCTTCTCTTTCATTAGAAGTAATTAATCTTCCTTTGAATCCTTTCCTTGGTCTTCCTTCTCTTACAGAAGCTTGTCCCCAAAATCCAGCAATATTCATTAGGTTAGTTGTACTTCCTCTTGATTTTGCTAAAATCATTGCGATTGTGTTTAATACTGCTTCTTCGCTTGTAACATATTGTAATTTTTCTTGCATAATTGCTTTTTCTACTTTGTCTTTTGCTTCAGCAGAAATTCTCATCATGTATTGTTCAAAAGATTCTTGTAAAGTTCTTCCGGGAATTACTTCCATTGTTCCTTTTTTGTATGATTCAACAAGATCCTCTGCTTTTTTCATTGTTTCATTAACTACTTTATTTTTTAGTGTTTCAATATTATCACTTACTTCATATTCTGCAAGTGAAGCTGTCATTCCTTTTTCTGTTAGAATGTAAGCAGTTAATCTGTTTAGCCCGTGGTAGAATTGTTCAAGTACTTTACTATCGTATTCTCTTGCAATAGTGTCAACTATTACTCCTTTTCCTTCACTTAATGAAGCTGAATCAATTACTCCACTTTCAATATTTCCATTAACAATTTTTACTTTGTCTAAGTATTGTTCTATTATTTTTCCATCTTCTGGTTTCATTCCAGCTTGTTTGAATATTTTACTTGTATAAGATTCGTACTCTAAGTTTAGGTCTTTTGGTAGTATTTGTGAAAAAATTAATTTTCCTGAGTATTTTTTTCCTTTATCAGGTTTTGGTATTTCATTTATTCCAATTTCGTACATTAATTGCATTGCAATTTCTTTTGAGAATTCTGTTTGTGGCATAGTTAATGCAAAAGCTCCACTCACTCCATCTTCTTTTGGTGCAATTACTGGTGCTCCATATCTTGGTGAAATAATTTGGTCTCTTGCAAGCATTAGTCTTTTTGCTTCTGCTTTTCCTTCTTCTGTTTGTGGTACGTGGCAGTTCATTTCATCTCCATCAAAGTCAGCGTTGTATGGTGGGCAAACAATTGGATTCATTCTGAAAACTTTTCCAGGCATGATTCTTGCTGTGTGAGCCATCATACTCATTCTGTGAAGGGAAGGTTGTCTATTGAATAATACTATGTCTCCATCTTGTAAATTTCTTTCAATTCTGTAACCAATATCAACTTCTTTAGCAATTTCTTCTCTGTTTTCTTCGCTTACTTTTCTTCTCGTCCCATTTGGTCTAATAATATAAACTGGTTTGTCGCTTTTTTCTACAACTTTTTTTACTGCTTCAACATTCCATTCAGTAACAAATTCTGGAACAGTTAATTCTTTTGCAGCTTCTTCTGGTATTCCAAGTTCTGATATGTCTAGGTATGGGTCTGGAACAATAATTGATCTTGCTGCGTGATTTACTCTCTTTCCTGTTAAGTTATACCTAAATCTTCCTTTTTTTCCTTTTAATCTTTGAATAATTGTTCTTAATGGTCTTCCACTTCTGTGTTTTGCTGGTGGTACTCCTGCTGTGTTATTATCAAAGTATGTTGTTACGTGGTATTGTAGTAGGTCCCAAAGATCTTCAATAATTAATTGTGGTGCTCCTGCTTCAATATTGTCTTTTAATCTTTGATTAATTCTAATAATATCAACTAATTTGTGTGTAAGATCATCTTCTGATTTTATTCCGTTATCAAGCGTGATACTTGGTCTTATAGTGATTGGTGGTACTTGTAGTGAAGTCATTACAAACCATTCTGGTTTAATTCTTGCAGAATCATAACCCAATAATTTTAAGTGGTCTTCTGGAATTCTTTCCACCCATTCTCTTATTTGTGTTGGGTAAATTCTTTCTTTATTATAGAAAAAATTTGTCGGTTTATCAAGAGTGGTTCTGTTTGCAACTGCTGAACAGTGTGGACATTTTTTTACTGTTTTTGTTTTGATTAATATTTTTTTTGATTTGTCAACAACTTTTCCTTTTGTTTCATCTTGTAATTTTTTTATTTGTTCTTCTGGTAATAGTATTTTTCCACAATCTTTACAAGTCGTGTTCATTAGTAATTCTAATTTTCTTCCAAACTCTGAGTGAACAACTGGTCTTTCTAGTTCGATGTGTCCAAAGTGTCCTGGGCAAGTTCTCATTCCTTGTCCACATGTTTTGCATTTTATCCCTGGATTAATTACTCCAAGGTGAGCATCCATTAGTCCGCCCTCCATTGGGTATCCGTCTTTATCATAAGTTTCGGGTGTTTTTATTTCTATTCCACTCATTTTTCTAATCATTTCAGGTCCTAAAATACTGAATTCAACGCTTCCAATTTTTTTCATTATCATAACCAATTCACCCAATTTATTTTTTAATTTTTATTTTACACCTTGTCTGTTAAATTTAATTTTGTCATTATTCCTAATGCTTTTAGTTCGTCTAAAAGTAATTTGAATCCGTAAGACATTTCTACTGGGTACACTGCTGCTGATTTGCATAGTGGGCAGTATTTTTTGTGTCTTATTTCATCATTCACTGCGATTACTCCGCATTTTTCACAAACTAGTTCTACTGTTTTATCAGAATCTTCAATCATTTTTTCGTGGAGTAACATTGCAGCTCCGTGTCCAACTAGAGTTTCTCCTTCCATTTCTCCGAACCGTAGTCCTCCTTCTTTTTCTTTTCCTTCTGTTGGTTGTCTTGTTAGTACTTGTACTGGTCCTCTTGCTCTTGCTTGTAACTTGTGTGATACTACGTGGTAAAGTTTTTGTGTTGCAATAATTCCTGTGAATATACTTCCTTCAATTCTTTTTCCTGTAATTCCATCATAAAATATTTCCATTCCGTCAGCTCTAAATCCAGCTTTTGTTAGTTCTTTTTCCATTTCTTCTCTTGACATATTGTTGAATGGTGTTCCATCAATTAGTTCTCCTTTTGCTGCTCCTAGTTTTCCTCCAAGCATTTCCATTAAGTGTCCCATAGTCATTCTTGATGGGATTGAGTGTGGGTTTAGTATTAGATCAGGTTTTATTCCTTCAATAGTGAAAGGCATATCTTCTTCAGGTATGATTGCTGATACTACTCCTTTTTGTCCGTGTTTTGAAGCGATTTTGTCTCCAACTGCAGGCCTTAATGTTGTTCTTACTTTTATTTTTACAAGTCTACTTCCGTCTTCCCCTTCTGTCATCATTATTGTATCAACGTAACCTGGTTTTCCTTTTCTAATATTTATTGAACTATCTCTTCTTTTTTCGTCATCTACTCCAAAATCTGTCATATCTTCAAAGAATTTTGGTGGTGATGTTCTTCCAATAATTGCTTCTCCTTCTTCAATGAATTCTTCAAGTCTAACGATTCCGTCCTCTCCTAATTTCTTGTATTGTTTTTCTTCAACAAAACCTACTTTTTCTTCTGTTGGTATTTCAAATTTATCTCTTTGTCCACCAGGGTATCTTTGTTCTACTGCTTCGTAATTTCTAAAATAACATGCTCTTGCAAGTCCTCTATCAATTGCTCCTTTGTTTAGAATTATTGCATCCATTGTGTTGAATCCGTAGTATGGCATTATTGCCATTACAAAGTTTTGTGATTGTGGTCTTTTTTCTAGTTGTAATAGATCCATTGTTTTTGTTTTAACAATTGGTATTTCTGGATAGTACAATAAGTATCCTTCAGTGTCATGTCTTATTTTATAATTTGCTGCTCCAAACCCAATAGCTTGTTTAAACATTTTTGCTCCGTGTAGTGCTTTTCCGGCCATATCATGTTCTATGTATGGAATTAAACTACTAATTGCTCCTAAGATAGCACTTCCGTTAATTTCTAAGTGAGTGTGATTTTTTGTAATTTCTTCTTCTTTTAATGCGATTAATGTATTTTCTTCTTCTTCAGCATCAAGATATTCTACTATTCCCATTTCGAGTAATTTTGCAAAAGTTAATTTTCCTTCTTTTACTTGTTTTGCGATTTCAGGAGTGTAAGCACTTTTCCCATTTTTTACTACAATAACTGGTCTTTGTACTCTTCCAGCATCAGTGTTAATGTATACTTCGTTAGTGTCTTTTTGATAAGCAACGTTTATTTCTTTTTGTAATTTTCCTTCTCTTCTAGAATCAACAATTTTATTTGTTAATGCTTCTGGATTATCATGGAATCCTATTAATCTTCCATTAACATAAACCTTTGCTACTTTTGCCATACAAATTCACCCACAAAATTTATTTTTCATTTTTATTTTTTTTAATTATAATTTTTTATTTATAATTTCTTCAATCTTACCCCTTGTCCTGTTTCGCCATGACCAGACGAAGCACTACGTGCGCTTCGCTTAGTAGTGCGATTTATAATTTCTTCAATCTTACCCCTTGTTTGTGTAATAATTCTTCTACTGGTGCTTCGGGAGCATCAGTTGTTACTTCTGCCATGAAGCAAAGATTTTTTACAAGTCCACATTGTGGTCCATCAGGTGTTTCGATTGGATCAAGTCTTCCCCAGTGTGTTCCGTGAACATCACGAGCTTCGTATAATTCTCTTGTTTTAGCTAATTGTGATTTTACTTTTCGTAGGTCAGTTAATGGTGCTAAGTAATTCACTCTGTCCATAAATTTTGCAACACCGGTTGATCTTCCTATCCAGTTTCCTGTACTCATAGCGAATTTTATTCTCTCTGATACTGCTCCAGGTCTAACAACTGTTGCAATATTTAGTTTTCTTCTTCTTGTAACAGTTCTATCAATTTGGAATCGCAGGTCTTTTACAAAGTACTTGAATGAGTATCTAAATAAGTGTTCCATTAATTTTCCACTTAGTTCAAGTCTTTTATTTACATAATTATCCTTGTCATCTTTTCCTCTTAATTTATAATGTCTTTCAATGGCTTTTGTTGCCATCATTGATAAATAGTAAGCTTTTGCTAACCTTGCTGGTTCGTCTTGACCAATGTGTGGTAAAAGGAATCCGTCAATAACTTCTCTTGCTCTTCGAAGTCTATAATCAATTACTTGTCCTGGTGCAACATATTTACCGATTTTATCAAGTGCTTCTTGTTCGTTTGATACATCACATTCTTCCCAGTTTAATAGTAAATCATTTTGTATTTCTTTTTCTTCATTGAAAGCATCAAAAACTTCTTTTTTTGTTTTAAGCCCTAGTGCTTTAAATAATCCAAATAAACTTAGTCTCTTTGGACTAGTTGGGAAAGTTACATAAATCATTCCTTCTGGTGTTCTAAGAACCCTTACTCTTCCTTTAAATGCTCCTCTTGTTGAAATTACTTCAGCAACAACTCCTTTCTCTCCTTCAGAGATTAGTACTTTATCAGAAGAAAGTACTTCTTGAGTCATTAGTGCTTTTTCACTACCATTAATTATAAAGTATCCTCCAAAATCTTTTGGATCTTCTCCCATATCAATTAGTTCTTGTTCGTTTTTTCCTTCAAGCCAACAAAGTTTTGATTTTGTCATTACAGGCATGTCCCCAATATTTGTTCTTCTAGCATCTTGTTCAACATCTCTTCTAAAAAGTCTCATAGTTAAGTAAATTGGTCCTGCGTAATTTCTGTTTCTAAGTCTTGCTTCCATTGGAGTGAAAACGTCTCTTGGACTTCCATCAGCTTCAATAATTTTTGGTTTTTCAACCTCAATATCGCTAAGTTCAATTCTAACTTCTTCAATTTTTGGAACAATTAGATTATTTTCTTTAACAATTTCAGTTAATCTATTATCAATAAATTGGTTATAAGAGTCAATTTCCATTTGAGCTATATTTCTATTTTTAAAATAAGATTCTATTAATTCCCAACCCATCAAATTTCACCCATGTCTTTTAGTGCCAAAGCACAAAAAATCGATTTTTTCTAAAAACCAATTTTTTCTAAAAATAATTTTTTAATTAATTTTATTATTTTTTGCTTTTCAATTAAATTACTCTTCTATAATATACTGCTTGTCCTGCTGTTATTGAATCTCTAATAATTTTAACAACATCCCCTCTTTCGGGTTTTAAGTGTTTTATTGCAGCGTCAAGTTTTGTTATTTTTGGTAAAGAATCTTTTTTGATTCCAAGTTCAGCCATTAATTCGTCAACTTTTTCTTTTTTTATTAAAACGTGTTCTGGTACTAAATAGTGTCTTTGGATAATTTTTTGCTCATCTTTTTCAACCAAATAAATCACCAAGGCTTTTTTTAACGCGAGACAAAAATTAAACATTTTTTTAAAAAGTTTAAAATTTTTTTATAAAAATTATTTTTTTTATAAAAATTTGCTCACCAAATATAATGCATTCTTACGGCTAGAAAGCCATTGAATAAAGAAAATTAATTAAGAAACATTTAAAAGGCTGCTGTTTAAGTCTAAGTTTTTCTGTGTTTTTAGTAAATTCCCTTAATTAGTTGGGGCATTCTTTTTTTCCACTTGTCAATTTGAGTAACAATATCCTTTTGTAGTTCTACTGTGGGGTTATTTCCAAGTAATTTGTCCATTAACTCCATTTCTTCTATTTCGGTAAGTACTTTTAGTTCCTGATTTATTGTTATTTTAAGTGCTTCTGCCTCTTTTGGGTCTTTTGTTTCTTTTATTCTCTTTTGTAGTTCTTCACTAACCCACTTATCAAGAGCAAGGGTTTGAGCAGCAGCAGTTCTTTTACTAACTCTGCCAAGTTTTACACTTTGATTAATTTGTTTTCGAACAATATCAATTTTTCCTCTAAAAGTTGTTTTTGTTTGTTCAACATGAGTTTGTAATCTTCTTTCTCTTTTTTCATGGGCCTTTTCTATCCTAGCTGTTGCTTTTGTTGCGGCGAGTAATTTTCTTATTCTCCCTTCAACATCTTTTCTAGCATTAGGGTTAGTTCCGTGTTGTCCAAAATGTAATGCTAAATTTTTTCTTTTGGTCATAACAAAATTAGGGAAGTAGTACTATAATAATGTTTTATACTAATGTTTTACTTTAGTTCTTTTTTCTTTGGTTTTTTTATTTTAATTCTTTTAGTTTTTCGTAATAATGTTCTTGTAACTCTTCAATGGGTTTTCTTTGTTTTTGTTTTTCAAAAGTTTCGTGCCAAAACCTAATCGTGTCATCCCCAATTTTCCAACATAAAAAGATATCCTTGTCTTTAAATTTTGAGTAAAAATCAACCTCAATTTCTTCTTCTAAATTTCTAATTAAACATCCTTCTCTAATTAGTTCAGCAATTAGGGTAAACATTTCTAAGTTTTTTTCATGAAAGTTTTTGTTTAATTCAATCTCAAGCAAAAGACTGCTTGGAGATAATTCATCAAAAAGAATCTTTGTATTATCAATTAAAAAAATTTCATCCCTAAGTTTCTCTATTTTCTCAACAGTTCTTTTTATTTTAGGAATTAATGTATTTGCTTGCGCAACTGAATAATATATTTTGCTCATTCTAAAATAAGTCAATAAAAAATGTTTATAAGTGTGTCGAATTTAAGATTATTTAATTAATTTTGAAGTTATATTGTTTAAAATTAATTTTGAGAATTTGATTAAGTATGGTACTAAAAACAAAAAAATTAATTAAGAAAAATACTATTCCTGAACTTTTATCAGGTGTTGGGGACTGGCCGAGTGTAATTGCTGCGGTAAAAAATGGGGCTGATGCAGTTTATTTTGGTGTTAAAGGGTACAATATGCGAGATCTTGGAACAAATTTTTCTTCCACTGAACTAAAAAAATTAATGGAATTTTTACATGGAAAAAATCCTTACAAGAGAAAAGTTTTTGGTTACTTAGCGCTTAACACAATTATTTTTGAAAACGAAATGAAAGATGTAGAAAAAATAATTATTGCAGCAAAAAAATCTAAAGTTGACGCAATAATATTATCTGACATGGGGGTACTTGCTCTTGCAAATAAACACAAAATCGAAGCACACTTATCTACTCAATCATCAGTAAGTAATTCTATAGCAGTTAAACAATACGCAAAATTAGGTGTGAAAAGAATTGTTCTTGCTCGTGAATTAAATTTGGATCAAATAAAAAAAATAGTTCCTCTTGCTCACAAATTAGGGGTAAAGATTGAGTGTTTCATTCACGGAGCAATGTGTATTAGTGTTTCTGGTAGATGTTTTTTGAGTCATGAAGTTTTTGGGAGAAGTGCAAACAGAGGACAATGCTTACAACCCTGTCGTAGGGCATTCTTTCTTGATGGTTCTGCCCCAAATTTTGAAAAAAAAGAATTGTTCCTTGAGGGGGATACAATTATTTCTCCAAAAGATATGAAAACAATAGAATTTATTGATAAATTAATTGAATCAGGAATTGATTCACTAAAAATTGAAGGAAGAACAAAACCAAGTGACTATGTAGCAACTACTACAAAATGCTATAGAGAAGCAATAGATTCAGTGTTTGATAAAACCTATTCTATTGAAAAAATAAATCATTGGAACAATGAACTTGAAAAAGTATATAATAGAGAATTTTCTAAAGGATTTTATTTATCAACCCCAAATGAAAAAGATTTAGCAAAAGGTCAGGGGAGTTTTCAAAAACAAAAAAGACAAAATGTTGGAATAGTTACAAAGTATTATGTGAAAGTAGGGGTTGCTGAAATAAAATTATTTGATTCAATAAAAGTGGGTGATTTTCTTTTAATTGAAGGAGAAACAACTTATATTGAACAAAAACTTGACTCCATGCAAATAAACCTAAAACCAGTTAATAGTGCGGGTCAAGGACAATTTGTTGGAATAAAAGTTAGTGAGAGAGTAAGGTCAAATGATAAAGTATTCAAATTAATTGTAAATGATAAAAAAATTTAATTAATTCCAAAACTAAATTAACTCCAAGTATTGGAATTAAATATCACTTCAACTCTTCTAATTATTGATATTTATGAATGAATTAGAGTCTTATGGTTCTCCAGAATTTTTTGGATTTGCTTATTCAGAAGATCAATTAACTACATTAAAACTTTTAAGAAATTCTTTGAGGTATAATGAGAGTAAAGTTATTTTAATGGTTGCTCCTTCTTTTGTAGTTGATTTTGATTTTAAAAAATTTGTTCCACAAATGCGCGGACTAGGTTTTGATATTGTTACTGAACTTACTTTTGGGGCAAAAATAGTAAATCAGAATTATCATAAATATATTAAACAAAATAAGAAAACAAAAATAAAATTTATTTCTTCTGTTTGTCCAATGAGTGTTAATTTGTTGAAAGCAAAGTATCCTGATTTTTCTAGATTTCTTTTGCCCTTTGATAGTCCAATGGTTGCAATGGCAAAAGTTCTAAAAAAACAATACCCTAAACACAAAATAATTTTTGCTTCTCCCTGCACTGCAAAAAAAATAGAAGCAAAACAAGTTAATGAAAAATCCAAGAAAACATTAATTGATGTTGTAATAACGTTTAGTGAGTTAAAACAAATTGTTGCTAAAGAAAAACCAAGATTAGTTGGATCAAATGTTTTTGATTCATTTTATAATGAATACACTAAAATATATCCACTTAGTGGGGGTTTAACAAAAACTCTTCACTCAAAAAGTATTCTTGATGATGAAGAAATGGTTTTTTGTGATGGTTGTCAAAATCTACAAAAATTGTTTAATTCAAATCCTAACAAAGTTTTTTATGATATTTTATTTTGTGAAGGGGGATGCATTGGTGGAAATGGAATTGCTTCAAAAATGCCTTTAATTTGGAAAAAAAATAAAGTGCTTAATTATAGAAAAGCCGCTTCTCGAATAAAAGAAGGAAAAAAAATGGGTGCAGAAAAATACTATAAAGGAATTAATTTTGAAAGAGAGTTTTAGTGTTAGTTAATATTTATTTTTTTAATTTCTTTTTTCAAGCAAATCCACTGCTAGTTTAATTGATTTATTTGTCCCACTTCCAGTTGGAATAATTTCTATTGCCAAAATATTTTGGGGGCCAGTGTTTGTTCTAACTCTTGCTGAAGTTATTCTTCTAAATTCCCCTTCATAAATTCTACCCGAGTAACTTTCAAATGAACAAAAATCTCCTTTGTAAATTCCTCTAGTTAATTTTATTGCTTTTTTTTCTACAATAGTTAGTGGTGTTTTTGTAGATTTTCTTGCAGCTAAAAGATCACTAAATGCTTCTTTTCTTTCAGTAATTTTTTTAGCATTAATTCTTGCTGCTGAATCCATTACTCTAAAATTTTTCTTAGTTCTTTTCGCACCATGAGTGTAAAACTCTTTTGCTTTTTTATCATAAATTGATTTAGTGTCTCTTTGAGTAGTTCTTGCAGTTTTAAATCGGTTTACTGTTAATGAATCAATTGAACTATTTGCTTTTTTAAAAAGATTAGTAAGACTTTTTGAAATAATTTTTGGTGCTGGCATGATATATTATTGTTTTTAATTCATTAATAAATTATTGTTTTTAATTCATTAATAATTCTTTTGTTTCTCAATATTTTTAATAAAAATTAGTGTTTTTTTATGATTTATCATATTGTTACAACCCCTGAATGCAATTTGTGTTGTGAATATTGTTGTGGGAAGAGTTTCTCGGAACCAGAAAGTAAGTTAAAATTTGAACCAGTTCCAGAACAACCACAATACTCAATGAGTGAATTAAATGTTTTTTTTAAAAGAGACAAAGACAAACCAGTTTCAATTATTTTTTATGGTGGGGAACCTCTCCTAAATATTGATTTTATAAAAAAAGTTATTGATTCGCAGAGCAAATATAAAACAGTTAATAATTATTTGATACAAACAAATGCAACTCTTCTTGATAAATTGCCAAAAAAGTATGTGAACAAGTTTCACACAATTTTAGTTTCAATTGATGGGGGGAAAAAAACCACAAACAAAAACAGGGGTGAAGGGACTTGGGAAAAAGTTACAAAAAACTTACACTTAATTAGAAAAAATGGTTTTAAAGGAGAAATAATTGCAAGAATGACTGTGGAAGAACCCACTCACTTTTACCAAGATGTAATTGATTTAGTTGAACCTACTGATCTGAATGCTTTTACTTTCACTTCAGTTCATTGGCAACTTGACGCAAACATGTGGCATGATTATAATAAAAGAGATTTCACTAATTGGATTAAAGAATATAATAAGGATATTTCAAAATTATCAAAATATTGGTTAGATCAATTAAGTAAAGGTAGAGTTTTGCGGTTTTATCCATTTATTGGAATACTTGATTCATTAATTTTTGGAACACAATATTACTTAAGATGTGGGTCGGGAGTAGGTAACTTTACTATTTTGCCACACGGAAAAATATCAACTTGTCCAATTATGAGTGGGGTAAAAGAATATTATTTGGGTGATATAAAAACAACAAAACCGGAAAAACTTCCTTTTAAAATAACAGTTGGATCTCCATGTAATAAATGTAAAGATTTAGAGTTGTGTGGCGGGAGATGTTTATATTCAAACATTAATCCGGTTTGGCCAAAAAAAGGAATTAATGAAATCTGTGATTCGATAAGACACTTAATTAAAGAGATGAAAATAATTGCTCCAGAAGTAAAAGAACTAATTGATTCAAAAAAAGTAAAGAAGAAAGAATTGGCTTTTTTAAAATACAATTGCTGTGAGATAATACCTTAGAAAATAATAAACAAATTTTTTTTAATTTAGTTTTTAACTTGGTATGTTTTATTTTATTTTTAATAATTTTTTTGATTCATTTTGTTTCTTTTTTAATTTTTGCTAAAAAGAATTGTTGAGTATCATTGTCTTGTGGGAAAAGTCTCACACAATTTTCGCATAAATCATTTTTTCTAATTTTAAGTCCTTCAATTTTAATTGGAACTACTGTGGCATTTTTTCTTTTAGAAAGTAAATCCATGACTACTTCTTCATTTTCTTCAGGGGCAAAAGAACAAGTAGAGTAAATCATTTCTCCACCTTCTTTAACATAATCAAAAGATTTTGCAATTAAATTTTTTTGATTAGCTGCCTTTTTTCTAACCATTGCAGGACTCCACTCAATTAATGCTTCTCTTTGTTTTCTAATTAGGCCTTCACTAGAACAAGGAGCATCAAGTAAAACAAAATCAAATTTTTTATTTCTTTTAATATTTCTAAAATCAATTCTTTTTGTTTTAACATTTTTGCAATTAAATTTACTGACAATATTGTCCAACAATGAGTGTCTTTTATCGTTTAGTTCTGTTGCAAGTACGCTCCCAGTTTCTTCAACCATGTTACTTAATTGTATTGTTTTCATCCCTGGAGCTGCACAAGTATCAAATACTGTGCTGCCTTTGTTTGGATTTAGGGCTATTGCAGGGAGCATTGATGCTTTTTCTTGTAAAGAAATTTTTCCACTTTCGTATTCTTCTAAATTACTTGGTTTTGGGTGTGTGGTAGTAAATGCTTGGTTGTGGTAGGGTAGTTGGTTAATTTCAACTCCTTTTTCTTTTAAAGATTTTTTCACTTCTTCAATAGTTGCTTTATTAGTATTGACCCAGAATGTGTTTTCTTTTTCTTGTTTAATTGTTGAAAAAAACTCTTCCCATTCACTTCCAAGTAGTGCTTTGTATTTTTTAATGAATTCTTGTGGAAAGTATGGTTCTTTTAAGTAAATACTTTGTCTTGATTTTATTTTTTTTGGATCAATTGGTTTTTGCATAAACATTATTGAATAAGGAGTTAATTTAAACTTTCTTAATTAGAAAAAGTTGGTGTTGTTGGTTTAAGAGTTTACTTTTTAATTTTCAATTAAGGAATTATCTATTTCGTTTAGTGCACTATTAATTCCACTAATATCAGTACTAACTTCACCAGCAACTTTTGCAGCATCAGTATCATTATTTACTTCTGGAGTAGTATTAGTTTGATCTTGAGTGCATCCAAAAAATAGTCCTATCAATAAAATTGCTCCAATTAGTAATATCCACATTTTCATAAGATCACCTATTCAAGTAACACCATTAAAACTTCATTTAATATTGTTTCTTTAATTTCTTTAATTGTTTCTCTAACTTGTATTGCATTATTTTCACTAAAATTATTTACATTTTCTTTAACTAATTTTTTCACTTCATCAATTTTTATTATTCCATTTCCAAGTAATTCTGTTGCTTTATTGAATTTAAGAGCACTATTTGTATCTCCTTTGTTAGTGTAATATTCCGCAAGAACTTTTGTCTTATCAATAGTTTTGTTTATTTCTAATTTTAGTGTTTCAAGTTTTAATGCGAGTTCTAAAAGTTTTGTTGAATCATTAAGTATTTTTTTGTTTATGGTTGCATTTTCATTTTTTACAACCCTGACACATTCAAAGTGTAGTACACATCCATTAGTATCAGTTTTTGAAACAATTTTTCCTCCATTTTCTTCACAAGTAATATATTTTTCTTTAGGAATATCATCAATATGGGTTATACAATCAGTATTAGTTTTTTCTTGACAAACATAACTTGTGCATCCAGCATCATCCATTTGTACTAATATATTTCCACTTTTTGAGTAACAATTTTCTTTAATTTCTTTTATTGTTTCATAAGAATAATCTACACATACTGCTCCGCAATATTTTTTTGGATTTTCATTACCGCAAGCAACTACTCTACATCCTTCTTTGTCAGTATATGATTTACAATTATTATCACAAGGGGTACTAACATCAAAAGAAGTTACATAATTATTTTGTCTTGTACAAGTTTTTGATTCTGTGTTATTTGTTGATTGAGTACTTGTTGAGTTAGTTGTACTTTGAGTAGATGTTGAAGTCATGCATGGTTGAATAATACTTTCACATTTTTGTCGTGCTGTTTCTTTCCAGTAAGCATAGGGTTTACATGAATTTTCACTTCCTTCACTAAATTGACTCCCATCAGCACAACTCCATTTAGCATACTTGAAAAAATTACTTTGTGAATAATCATTACAAATTGGTCTTGAACAACCTCTTTCATCTATTTCTGAAATTATTTCTCCATTGGGACAATAAGGGGGAGTATAAATTGGACAACTATTTGTGCATTCTCCTTTACTAATTATTTTTGCTTTAGCACAATTTGCTTCACATTCATTTCCAAAAGTTTTTTGTTGAGTAAAACAAGTGGTGCTACACCCTTCTTCATAATCAATATAATTATTGTCTCCAATATAGTTTTTATCATAAGTTTTACATGAGGTTTCACAGATTTCTACTTCCGCACAAACCGGATCATAGTTTGTTGGACAAATACAATCAATATCTGTTTCATACAATAAGCATTTTGGTTCTTCATGTTGTATACAATATCTTTTCGTGCAACCTAAAATTTCTTCATTTTTTACTTGACAAGTGTTGCACCCATCATACCACGAAATACAATCTTTTGGGATTATTGGTTCTTGGTATTGTAAGCATTTTGGTTCTTGATATTTTTCACAATACATCCTTGTACAAGCGCTAAGTTTTCCATTTTCAACAGTACAATTATTACATCCATCATACCATGAAATACAATCTTTTGGGATTATTGGAGTTTGAGAGCAATCTTCTAAACAGTTACATTGATTTTCCCATTTTTCACAAGTTCCATTTCCACAATTAGAACAAACACTTGATCCAACAATAGGAGTACATTCGCCAGTACTTGTGTTAAGTGAAGCAGTGGGTTTTATTGCAATTAAACCATCACAACAATCATGCCCTGGGTAAATTGGGAAACTTTCTCCCTCTTTAGTGCATTCAGGTGCTTGAGTTTGATTTTGAGCAAAAACTAATCCAAAAAGCAAAAATATTAATAAAAAAGCAAAACTTAATTTGTGAAAACTTGTCATGTAGTAATTCAGAACTTAACTAATATTTAAGCGTGATTATTTTATTTGTTTTTGACCTAATTTTGTTTTTTTTTAAAAAAAAACACCTATTTTTAAAGAGTTCTAAGAAAGTAGTGTATTAATGAATAAGCCCAGTTTTTGGGGTTTTTAGTTATAGTGGTTGGTGGTGGGATGGCTTATAATTTACATGCAAAAGAAAATGATGAAGTATCAGAACTAAGATATGAGTATGAAAAAAGAATGCGACTTAGAGATAGTTTACAAAAAAATCTTGAAAGAAGAAAAAAACTTGGCTTATCTGATAAAGCATACGAAAGACAATTAATTTCAGAAATTGAAGAAATACAAAGAGATATGGATGATTACAAAAAACAAATAAGAACCCTTGAATCAAGAAGAATAAGGGCAGGAAATATTGATGAAAAACAGGGATTTTAAACTAAAATTTTTAAAGTAATTTAAAAAATTGGTCATGGTGAAAAAATGGTTGATATGGTTTTAACATTAATGAATGAAGAAGATATAAATATTGGTCTTAGAAGATTTGCTAAACAAAATGAAATAAATAATGGTTTCATTGTTGGGGCAGTAGGAGCAATTAAAGAATTCAAAATGGTTTCTCACGGTCGAAAAGGATCAGTAGAAAACATGACTCAAAAATCAAAAGAATTTGAAGTAAATGCGATGAGTGGAAAACTCTACAAGCATGGAAATGATTTAGAAATAAAAGTAAACGTATTAATTTCTTCAACAGGATTCACTCCACTAACAGGAGAACTTTTAGAAGGAAAAGCTGCTGGAGAACTCCAAATAACAATTAGAAAAATTGATTTAAAGAAAATGATAGAAGCATAAAAGAAAAAAACTTTTATGACTTCTACTAATTTTTTATTTTCTTAAACTTGATTTTTTTTATAATTATTTTTTGTTGAATAATTTTCATTAATTATTTTTTATATATTCTTATTTTCTTTTTATTTAATCTTCTTCACTTGGTAAAGCAACCCAATACCCTGCATAAAGAATAACTATGGCCATAATTACTCCAAGCATTGCTTCAGAACCAAATAATAAATAAATTAGAATTGTGACAATAAATGGAGTTATTCTTAAAAATAAACTTTCAGTTTCTAAATAATCTGCCATTCCTGCTAGTACTCCACCAAAAACAGCTTTTGATCTTGATTTAGTTAATCTCTTTTTAGCCAAAAAAACCACCACTAATAGAATGTTTTTGTTTAATAAAAATGAATAGGTTTCTTATTATTGAAAAGTTAATTAGATAAAAAGAATTATAAAACGCTTTGGCCGTGTTCCTTACGCCTATTCCATTAGGCGAGAGGGACACTACGCTCGCTATCGCGAGGTAGAGTTTTTTTTAAGAATTGATAAATAAGATAGAAATAGTTTTTTTTAAACGCCTTGGCCGGGATTCGAACCCGGGTCCCACCCGTGACAGGGGTAGATCCTAGACCACTGGACGACCAAGGCTGATCGTTTTTGTTAGTTACTTTGTAACTAACTTAATAGTTTATTTTTGATAAGCAAGTCTTATAAAGATTATTTTTTAGTGAATTTTTTGAAATAGATTTTGGTTAATTATTTTTTATAACCCCACTTTCCGCTCCACATATTAACTTTCATATCACTAATATCATTTTCAACAAGGATTTTGTCACTTCCCCAATTATCATCTTTTTTTCTTCTCTTGGCTAAAATTAGTAAAATCAAAAATAATCCAATAATTAATAAAATTGGCCAAAAACTAATTCTAATCAAATTGTCTAATCCAAATAATCCAGTTCCGGTTATTGGTTCTTCCGTAATTTCATTTGTATCAGTAAAATTTTGTGTAGGTTCAATTTCAAAATTAGTGTCAACCACTTGTGGTAATGAAACTGTTTCTTCAACCTCTTCTTCTAAAATAATTTCATTAATGTCTGAGTTTGTTATTGAAATTGTTCCTCCACTAACTCTTCCCCTGCCTGATCCACCACTAGATCCTCCGGAAGAACCACCACTTGATCCTCCGCTTGAAGAAGTAACATTAACAGTTACAGTATAATTAAAATCATTTGAATCATTTCCTGCAAAATCAGTTACTTTTCCAGTAAAAATATAATTTCCATTAGCACTAACAACGTAAGTTTTTGTTGCACTAACATCAATCCAATTAGTGTCACTTAGTTTAACCCAATATTTTTTTATTCCAATTCCAGTATCATTAGCATCAAAATTAAATATAATTTCTCTTGAGTTTGGTTTAGGAGTTCCATTAAAATCATTTAGTAAAGGAGCAGTTTGATCAATTAGAACACAATAAGTGGCAGTATCTTTATATTCAT
>Ga0116177_10000614_pt1 | contig 26275 bp, 23 predicted proteins | sample AD_STIC10_MetaG_FD_89750 | JGI IMG/M metagenome (GOLD analysis project Ga0116177, IMG submission 89750) | Active sludge microbial communities of municipal wastewater-treating anaerobic digesters from USA - AD_STIC10_MetaG | ecosystem: Engineered > Bioreactor > Anaerobic > Digestate | place: USA... | reverse complement strand
GTTCGGGCTGAGCCGCATCTGACGGCCAACCAGGCCAAGGAGCGCAAGGGTGTGTTCTCGGTGGCCTCGTTCGAGCGGCTGTCGGCATCGGTTCATGCCATGGTGGAGCGGCAGTACACGTTGTACAACGAGAAGCTGATGCCTGCGTTCGAGCAACTCGGCATCAAGATCATTTCCCATGGCGAACGCAACACTGCGCAGCGCCAGTGGGTCAAACAGTATTTCGAACGCGAAGTGCGCCCGCTGCTGATTCCGGTGGGCCTGGATCCTTCGCACCCGTTTCCCCAAGTCGCCAACAAGTCGCTGAACTTCATTGTGCGGTTGGGCGGGCGGGACGCATTCGGGCGCGAGAATGAAATTGCCATCGTCAAAGTGCCGCGGGTACTGCCGCGACTGATCCGCATGCCGGCCAAGGTGTCGGGCGATCGATCGCTGTTTGTGTCGCTGTCCAGCGTGATCCGCGCGCACTTGGCGGAGCTGTTTGCCGGGCGATCGGTGGGGCAGTTCTCGCAGTTTCGTGTGACCCGCCACTCGGATCTGGCGGTGGATGAGGACGATGTGAAAAACCTGCGCATGGCATTGCGACAGGGGCTGGTGCACCGCCACTACGGACAGGCGGTCCGGCTGGAAGTTTCGGCCGGTTGCTCCGAATATTTGTCTGATTTTTTGCTCAAGCAGTTTGATCTGCCTGCCAAGGCTTTGTACCGGGTCGCCGGGCCAGTGAACCTGGTGCGCTTGACCCAACTGATTGACCTGGTGGACCGCCCGGACCTGTGCTTCACACCCTACAGGGCGTCTTTTCCGGCACAAATGGCAAACGGGCAGGGCATTTTTGAGCAACTGAAGCAGGGCGATATCCTGATCCATCAGCCGTTTGAGAGCTTTGATGGGGTTTTGGCGCTATTGCGGGAAGCCGTCAACGACCCCAACGTACTGGCCATCAAGCAAACCATTTACCGCACCGGGCCAGACTCCGAATTGATGGACCTGCTTCGGGAGGCTGTGCGCCTGGGCAAGGAAGTCACCGTGGTGGTGGAGCTCAAAGCACGCTTTGACGAAGAAGCCAATATCAACTGGGCCGAAATGCTGGAGTCGATTGGTGCACAGGTGCTGTACGGTGTGGTGGGCCTCAAGACCCACGCCAAGATGATGCTTATTACCCGGCGCGAGGGCAAAACCCTCAAGCGCTATGGCCATCTGTCTACCGGCAATTACAACCCTCGAACAGCACGCCTGTACACCGATGTGAGCCACATCACTGCCGACACGGCGCTCACCACCGACATGGAGCATGTGTTTGTGCACCTGGCCAGCCAAAGCCGGTTGCCCCGCCTGCGCAAGCTGTGGTTTGCACCGTTTCACCTGCACCGCAACATGATTGCCAGGATAGACGCACTGGGCGTTGCCGCAAGCCGCGGCAAAGACACGCGCATTGTTGCCAAGATGAATTCGTTGACCGACGAGGCATTGATCCACAGCCTGATGCGGGCAGGGCGCAAGGGCGTCAAAATTGACCTGATTGTGCGGGGCGCCTGCATGCTGCCGGCGCAGGTACCGGGGCACACCGACAACATCCGGGTGCGCTCGGTCATCGGGCGGTTTCTGGAACACTCGCGGGTGTTTTACTTCCGTGAGGGTGCGAAGGAAGACCTCTACCTGTCCAGCGCAGACTGGATGAACCGCAATATGGTGCGCCGGGTCGAACTGGCCTGGCCGGTAACCGACCCGGTGCAGCGCCAAAGGCTGGTCGATGAATGTCTGGTGGCCTACCTGCACGATGGAGTGGATGCCTGGGATCTGGGGGCTGACGGCACCTACACGCGCTTCAAAGGCGATGGCAAGACCGCTGTGCATGGCGCCCAGGCTGCGCTGATGGCACGCTACGCGGACGTTGAGAAGGCCTGAACGGAGCGCACGCCATGGACCTTATTTTGTGGCGGCATGCCGAAGCCATAGAGGGCGCATCAGACGGTGACGACATGACCCGTGCGCTTACTTCCCGGGGTGAAAAACAGGCGGCACGCATGGCTACCTGGCTGGACCGGCAATTGCCCGACAGCACGCGCATCTGGGTGAGCCCGGCCCGGCGCGCGGAGCAAACGGCGTTGGCGCTGGGGCGCAAGTTCAAGTTCAGTCCCGGCATTGCGCCCATGGCGTCGGTAGAACAGTTGCTGGAATTGGTTCAGTGGCCACACGCCAAAGGTTGCGTGTTGGTGGTGGGCCATCAACCCACACTGGGACAGACCATTTCGAGTCTGTTGGGCTTGAGTGCCCAGGAGTGTGCGGTCAAGAAGGGTGCGGTGTGGTGGTTGCGCTACCGCGAACGCGAAGCTACCGGGCAAACCGTGGTGGTGACGGTTCAGACGCCTGACCTGATGTAGCCAGGCGTCGGCAACTCAGTTTTTGGCCGGACGTCCGGTTTTCAGGCTGGGTACGGCCTTCAGGGCCGACAGCAGTGCAGCGTCGGTCATCGCGGCAATGGCTTTTACGCCAGCGCGCAGCAATTCGGTCTTTTTGACCGGGTGCCCCAGTTTGGCAGCGCGCAACTTGAGCGCATCCATCACGGAGTATTCATCTTTCGGGAAGGTGAAACTGTCGCGAACCATCTTGGGCTTCTTTGCCTTCACGTCTTTGACCACAACTGCCTTGGCAGCAGGTTTTGTCACCGTTTTGGTCACGGGCTTGGCCTTGGGAGCTGCCACGGCCTTGGGTTTTGCGGCAGGCTTGCTTGCAGGCATTGCCGCAGCTTTAGGAGCGACCGTGGTAATTGGCGTAGCGGGTGCCTTGACGACCGGCTTGACTGCCTTCTTGGCAGAAGTTGTGACAGGTTTGGTTGCAGTGGAGTTTTCAGTGGCCATCGATATCTTTCAAAGTAAACGGTATATACAGTTTACGATTTTTGCCGAGTTGGCGCAACCAAAGGCTTGTCATAAAACTTTCATCCATTCGTCACAAAAGAGGCGCCTAATGGGCGCAAGCGGGTTTGGAAATTGAACGTTTTCGGAGAAATTCATGTGGATGCATCTTGGTGACCTGAAACGACTTCATCACAAACTGGCCGTCGCTTTGGGCGATGCGCACCCGGACGTGGTACGTCTCGAAGCCGAAATCGCAGATTGCGCCAAGAAATCTGTCCGGCCCGCCCGCTACGCGTGCGCGGCCCAGTTGCGCGACATCCGGCGTTCGACCAGTCAGCGGCTGCGCAACCTGAATCTGCCGTGAGCGCAACCTGCAGTTGGTTTTACCGCGTCACAGAGCGGTAACAACTGTGTGCGATCATCCGCCGATGATCAAGAGTAAGCCATCCTCCAAAAGGGCACATTCGAAAACACCGGTGCCCAACCCCTCGCGTGAGCAGGTGTGTCTGTCCCTCATCCAGCAACTGCAGGTTCTGCGGCAATCGATGCACGACCGCGAGGCGGCCATGCATGCCGAACTGTCCCGCGTGTCTGAAAAGTACCAGGAGAGCGCACGCAACCTGATTCACTACCTGGCGCTTCGCGTGCATGACCTCAGGCCGGTGCAGGAGCAGCTGGCGTGGCTGGGTCTGTCGTCGTTGGGGCGATCCGAATCGCATGTGCTGGCCAACCTGGACAAGGTGCTGGGGATCTTGCACTGCCTGACTGGGCAAGACTGGGTGGATAAGTCGGCCGAGGAGCCTGCTGGCAGTGTCAGCAGCCGTCGCTTGCTGGAGCGCCATTCGGTTGATTTGCTGGGCACGTATCCAGTCGGGCGACCGGTGCGCATCATGGTGACGCTCCCCTCCACAGCGGCCACTGACTACAGCGTGGTGCGGGAGTTGGTGGAAGCGGGAATGGACATTGCGCGCATCAACTGCGCCCATGACGATGCGGATGCCTGGCAAGCGATGGCCATGAACGTGCGCCACGCCGCCAAGGCAGTGCAACGCCATGTGCGCATCCTCATGGACCTGGGTGGACCCAAAATTAGAACGGGCGAAGTGATGCCAAGACCGGCGGTGCTGCGCATGCGTCCGCAGCGTGATGAATTCGGTCGACCCTACAAACCCTACCGCTTGGGCATGGTGACGAACGGTTCGGTGGCGTCCATGTCGGACGTGGATGGCGCCATTCGTGTGGACAAGCAGTGGCTGGCGCACCTGGAAGTGGGTTCGCAAATTGATTTTGCAGATGCCCGGGGTGCCAAGAGGCACTTGCTGGTGGTGCATTGCGACAAAGACGTGGCCGTGGCCGAGAGCGTGCAGACGGCCTACCTCACCCCTGAAACCCGTCTGACCATCCATGGCGCCAAGGGCAAAAAGTGGTTCAGTACCTTGCCCGGCAATATTGAGAGCCTGCCGGGTGTTCTGCACCTGAGTTTGGGCGATGTCATCCGCGTGACCCGCGATGGTCTGGGATACCCCGCCGAAATGGAGGAGGGGGCAGAAAATGCCGGCAAAATTGCGGCCCACATTGCGTGCACCTTGCCGCAGGTCATCGACCAGGTTCGCATCGGCGAGCGCATCTGGTTTGACGACGGAAAAATTGGTGGCGTCATCCGGCAGGTTGCGGGCGATTGGCTCGACGTGGAGATAACCCAGGCCAGGCAGGGCGGCGAGAAGCTGATTGGCGACAAGGGCATCAACTTCCCGGACAGCGAACTCGATCTGCCGGCTTTGACGGACAAGGACCTGCAGGACCTGGAAGCGGTTGCACAGCATGCAGACATGGTGGGCCTATCTTTTGTGCAGCAGGCCGCTGATGTGTACCAGCTGCGTGAGCAGCTCGACCGCCTGGGGCGGCGTGACCTGGGTATCGTCCTCAAGATCGAAACCCTCAAAGGCTTTGAGAACCTGCCTGAGCTGATGCTTGCTGCCCTGTCTGGCGGCAGTGCAGGCGTGATGATCGCGCGTGGTGACCTGGCGGTGGAGTGTGGATACGAGCGCATGGCCGAAGTGCAGGAAGAAATACTCTGGTGCGCCGAGGCGGCGCACATGCCGGTGATCTGGGCCACGCAGGTGCTCGAAACCCTGGCCAAAACCGGAGTGCCTTCCCGCGCTGAAATTTCGGACGCAGGTCTGGGTGTACGGGCCGAGTGCGTGATGCTGAACAAAGGCCCTTACATCGCAGACGCCATTCGCACCCTCGATGACATCCTGCGGCGCATGGGCAAACACCAGGACAAGAAGCGTTCGCTGCTGCGGGCCCTGCGGTCGTGGAGCGGCAAAGCCGCAACTGGCCGCAAGCCGTCGCACTGTACGACGGATGTCCCTACTTGATCAGCGCCTCTTTTGCGGGTTTGCATTCAAAGCAAAAGAACAGCAATGAGTTCAGGTAGCGTTTGACCATTCCGCGTGTCCTGAGTTTGTGTTTGCCACATTTGATGCAACTGATCGTTTCACCCGTGCTGCCCGACCCCTGGAAGGGAGAGCCGTTTTCTTTTGAGACGTATCGCAGGCCAGTGGAAGAAATCTCGGTGGTATCGGTTTTGAACATGCGGGTCATTTGCGTTGGAAAGATTCATTGTGTTTCGGCTTGATTTCAAATCTGTGACTTTCCAGTTCGGCAGCCCGAAATGCAGATGTATTTGTCGTGCTGACGCCAAGCGGCGGCGGTAGGAACCACTATTCACGGGAGAGTCCCCCATGTCGATGGATAAAGTCTCGGAGATGCTGCGAAAGCAAAGGCGCGTGGAGGGCATGGTGCATGGCCAAAGCATGCCGCGCCACGAGATCATTGAAACGCTGGTGCAGCGCCAGCACTCGGCGGAGTTGCAGAATTTCATCGCGCAGACGCCATCCGAGGAAATTGGAGCCATTCTGGAGGCGCTGCCGCACGCGGATGCCACCCTGTTTTGGCAGCAGGTGTCAGAAGGGCGACAAAACGAAATCCTCTGGGAGGTGTCCGATGCCTGCCGTGAGCGGCTGGTCGGCAACCGTGAACCGGCCTTTGACGCGACGCAGATCAATGCATTCGAACTGCGCGAAGGCAAATTGCAGCAGGTTGCCATTGAAAGCCGAAAGCATCTGGAGGGCATTCGCCCGGTCTGGATCGACCTGATCAATGCCACCAAAGCCGAGCGCAGCTATGTGGGAGCCCACTTTGGCCTGGCGCTGCCCGATGCAGGCGACATCACGGACCTGGAGGTGAGCACCCGATTCCATGTGGAAGCCAATGGTGATGTGCACTTGCACTCCAACTTCCTGCTTGACCGCGAGGGCAACTCGCGCAGCGTGCCCGTAGTCTTTATCGTGCACCAGGGCATATTGTTCTCGCTGCGCAACGAGGACCTGCCAGTGTTCCGGCTGCAGCGTCGACGCGCCGCTACACAGCCAGGCTATGCGTCGGATTGCACCGATTTGCTGATGGATCTTTACGGCGCGGACGTCGAGTACTCCGCGGACTCTTTGGAGGACATTTACACCACGCTGGGCAAGGTGGGCCGCCAGGTTTTGAGCGAAGCCATCAGCGACCGTGAGGCAGCGGCCATCCTGGGTGATATCGCGGAAGAAGAGGATTTGAATGGCCGAATCCGCAGCAATATTCTGGATACGCAGCGCGCCATCAATTTCCTGATCCGCTGCAAGATACTGTCGTCTGCCCAGTTTGACGACGCGCGTCAGATACTGCAAAACATCGAGTCGCTCAACAGTAACACCTCATTCTTGTTCGACAAAATCAATTTCCTGATGGATGCAACGATTGGTTTCATCAACATCAACCAGAACAAGCGGGTCAATCAGCTAACCGTGTTTGGTGTGGTGTTCATGCCCATCAACATTCTGGCTGGGGTGGGGGGATGTCGGAGTTCTCCATGATGACCCAGGGTATTCCATGGCCACTGGCGTTTGGCGGCTTTTTGCTGGGTGCTGTGGTGCTGGGGGCGCTGACGTATGTTGCGCTCAAGCACTTCGAAACCCGACGCGCCAGACCTCGTGCCCAGTGAAGACAGCATGCATGTTGCACGCGCTGCAGGCGGCATTGAAGCCGAAGACCGCCAGGGCGTGCGGCGCTTCTTTCCGTGCACCATGGTGTCCATTGGTGCGGTGGTGATTGAGGCAAGTCGTTTCTCGCGGGCCGAGGATGTTGCCAATCTGGCGGCGCTGGCCAAGCACGATGCGAAACGTCTGGGAGCAGGGGTGCTGGAGCGCGAAGTCGACCAAATTAGCAGCTAAAAAGGACTCCAGCCCTTGTCGATATTGCGTAAATAGCTATCAGAGTAATAGCAAATGGGGTGAAATGGCGTTCACCCAGGGGCTAGCAACCCAGCACTTCCAGCGACCACGGCGTCTTCTGCCAGGCTTGCGCCTCTTCGCGCAGCAAGTAGGCGGACTGGGGGAATGCCTCGGCCCAGCCGGGGCGGCATCGCAACTGCACCCTCTGGCTGTGCGCATCGGGCCGCGTCAGGGTCATGCCGGCAAGGTCGGGGTCTCGGCGGGCGTGGCTCAGGATCACGGCCAGGCGTAGCGCAATCAGCTGGACTGCCAGATCGGGCTCATCAAGGGCGGCCTCGATCTTGCGCAGTTTGCCGCGATGACCCAGCACCAAGAGGCTCAATCGGTGCATTTCCGAGAGGGAAAAGCCCATGGCATCCGCATTGTCCAGAATATAGGCGCCATGCTTGTGGTAATCGCTGTGCGAAATATGGCTGCCAATTTCGTGCAACTGCGCGGCCCACTTCAGCTTTTGCAGGTGGCGGGTGCTGTGGCCCGATGCAACCACGCCGGGGCCACCCGTCAGTTGGCTGAACAGTTGCGCGGCTACGTTGCCCACTCGCGTGCCGTGGGTTGCGTCCACGGCGAACTTGGTGGCCAGGCGCTGGACGGTCTTGGCTTGCAAGTCATCGTCATGGGTGGAGGAACCGAGCAGATCGCAGATCAGGCCATGGCGCAATCCACCGGCAGCCTGGTGCAGGGTTTTGATGCCCAGCAGGCTAAAAAGCGCGCGCACGATGCTGACGCCTCCGCCAATGATGGCTTTACGGTCTTCGCGCATGCCGGGCAACTTGAGCCGGTCTACGCTTTGTGCGGCAATCAGCTTGTCCATCAACCAGTCGAGCCCGTCTTGTGTGACATTGCCTGCAGGCCATCCGCACGCCACCAGCACGTCAGCAATGGCGCTGACCGTACCGGCCGATCCGTACGCGGTATCCCACAGGCTGGGGTGGTAGGCGTCCAGTGCCTCATCCAGCACGGCCTTGGCTGCAATTTCGGCAATGGCAAACGATTTCTTGGTGAACAGTCCGTCGGCAAAGTAGCGGGTAGACCATGCAATGCTGCCTACGCGGAATGATTCCATCACCACCGGGTGGGGACCTTTGCCCAAAATGAGTTCGGTGGAACGCCCGCCAATGTCGATGACAACGCGCCGCTCATCCGACTGCGGCAGCATCTGGGCCACGCCCTGGTAGATCAGCCGCGCTTCCTCGCGGCCCGAAATCACATTGATGGGGAATCCCAAAATAGCATTGGCCCGCTGCAGAAAGGCGTCGCGGTTGCGGGCCTCGCGCAGAGTTTGTGTAGCCACAGCGCGCACTTCGCCAGGCTGGAAGCCGGCCAGTCGCTCGCCGAAACGGGCCAGGCAGTCCCAGCCGTTTTGCATGGCGGCAGGTGTCAGGTTCCGGTCTTGATCCAGGCCACCGCCCTGGCGGACCGTCTCTTTGAGGTATTCCGTACGTTGAAAGGCGCCGTGTTCGACGCGCCCAATTTCCAGTCGAAAGCTGTTGGATCCCAAATCCACAGCGGCCAGGCGAGTTCCCATTGGTATTGGTTCTTTTTTCTTGGAGGAAGGAGGTTTCGCCTGAGCATAGCACCGGCCGTTTGCGTTCTTGCGGCGGGTCAACGTATCCTGGGTCATCCGACCAAACGGCCATCGACCGTGACCATACTTTGGGTGACAAAGGCAGTGCCCTGACCCTTGGCGTCGGGGGTGATGCGAAAACCACCCAAGTCCACCGGGTTGCGCCGTGCAAAAGCCTGCAGTGCGTTGGCGCGGGTCAGCGGGCCATCCATGCTCTCCAGCACTTCGAATGTGTAGCGCGCAGCGACGTAGCCTGCCAGGCTCAGGGGAGTGGGCGGCTCATCAAACAGCCGACCCAGCGCGTTGCGGTAAGCCTTCACAACCGGAAGACTGGAGTTGACCATGGGAACGACCTGGGTGGCGATCATGGGCGTAAAGCGGGAGACACCCAGTTGCTGCACGCTTTGCAGGTTCACGTCGGACATGGCAACCAGGTAGCGCTGCGTGGCCTGCTTTTCCACGCCTTGGGCAAAACGAACCATCTCCGGTGTGCCGCCCACAAACAGCAGAACCCGGGGGCTATCGGGAGTGAGCGTTTGCGCCAGGTCACGCAAATCACCGTCCGTCTGGTACGAGGTGATCGAAAGCTTCAACGCCCGGGCGATGTGTTCCAGATCCTTGCGGTAGGCGCTGAATTCTGCGGCTGATCCGTAGACTGCACCGACGTGCGCTATTCCCATGACGGACAGCGACCGGATGGCAAGGGCGATCTGGTCCTGACGCGACGCGAAAATGGGGAATGTGTTGGAGGAGGCAGCCGTGTCCACGTTTTGTAGCCAGGGTGCGACATGAGGAAGATCCGGCCAATCGCGGCGCAGCAAGTCCGTCAGCAACGCGGCAGTTCTGTCGCCCGCAGAGCCAAACAGGGCCACGCATTGGGGCTCTGCCTTCAGGCTGTCCATGGCGGCGCGCAGGCTTGCGGCGCTGCCGTCGACTTCAATCACCCGGTGCCGGATCGGTGTGCCGTGAATGCCACCTTTGGCATTGATTTCCTGCCAGGCGGTTCGCGAGCCCACCAGGAAGTCTTTGGACACATCCAGCTGGCTGTTTGACATGTCCACGATCTGCACCACCGCTGGCGTTCGACTGCTCCCATTGCTTTTAGAGGACTGGGACCACACTGGCAAAGCACCGGCGATGGAGACTCCCACGAGGGTGCGAAGCGACCGTCGACGGCCAGAGTTGTGTGGTTGAGTCATAACGGTCGCGCGCACCCGTGAAAGAATTATTTCTTGACGGGTGGCAACAGGACGGTATCGATGGTGTGGACGACGCCGTTGGTCGCAGCCAAATCGGCAGTGACCACCGCGCCGCTTTCGATGGTGACAAAGTCGCCTGCCTTGGACAGCGCCACATTGGCACCGTTGACCGTCTTGGCGTTGCTGTTTTTCACATCGGCCGCCATGGTTTTTCCAGGGACGATGTGGTAGGTCAACACGGCTTTGAGCTTGTCCGGGTGCTGTGCCAGGTCCGCCATCGTGGCAGCGGGAACGGCCTTGAATGCGTCATTGGTGGGCGCAAACAGGGTGAATGGGCCGCCGGTTTTCAGTGTTTCGGCCAAGCCAGCCTTGACCACCAGGCCGTTCAATGTGCTGAGCGCCGGATTGGCCGCAATGGATTCCGCCAGATTGACCGGCGTGGACGTTGTCGCGCAACCCGCGAGAGCAAGGGCTAGGCCGGCGACCACTGCAGTACGGCGTGAGAGGAGGGATACATTGAACTGTGACATGGTGTGTTCCGTCAGGTTGGTTGAAAAGCATGAAGCGTAAGAACCTCATGTGACAAGACTGTGACAAGATCGTGAAGGTTTCGGGTTAGTTCATGTTTGTCACACAGCTGTCACATTAGTTTCTTAAAGTCCTCGTATTCCTCAATCAACCGCACAAAAGGTTATCCATGCGAATCACTTTCAAACTCCCGCTCGTATCTCTGGCCGTAGTCTCCACGTTGGGTTTCGCCGGTGCCGCTAGCGCCCAGGAAATTACGGGAGCAGGTGCAACATTTCCCGCTCCGATTTATGCGAAATGGGCGGCAGACTACAACAAGGCGACTAAAGTCAAGGTCAACTACCAGTCCATCGGTTCGGGTGGTGGCATCAAGCAAATTGACTCCAAGACCGTTGATTTTGGTGCGTCTGACATGCCACAGACAGATGAAGTACTGAAGTCCAAGGGGCAAATGCAGTTTCCCACCGTGATGGGCGGTGTGGTTCCCGTGATCAACGTCAAGGGTATTGAACCCGGTCAGTTGAAGTTGACTGGCACATTGCTGGCCGACATCTTCCTGGGCAAGATTTCGCGTTGGAATGACCCTGCACTGAAAGCTCTGAATCCGACTTTGGCCCTGCCAGATGCCGCCATTGCCCAGGTTCGCCGCGCTGATGGTTCGGGTACTACCTTCATTTTCACCAACTACTTGAGTAAGATCAGCGCCGAGTGGAAGTCCAAGGTGGGCGAAGGCACAGCCGTGAACTGGCCTGTCGGTGCGGGTGGCAAGGGCAATGAAGGTGTTGCTGCGTTTGTGGGGCGCTTGCCAAATTCCATGGGGTATGTGGAGTATTCCTACGTCAAGCAGAACAAGATGACCTATGCGGTAATGCAAAACTCCGCAGGCAATTTCATCAAGCCTGAAGACGACTCGTTCAAAGCAGCTGCAGCTGGTGCAGATTGGGCCAAATCGTTCTATCAGATTTTGACCAATCAACCTGGCAAGGATGCTTGGCCCATTTCCGGTGCTACTTTCGTTCTGATGCATACCAAGCAGGACAAGCCAGCGAATGCAACGGAAGTCCTGAAGTTCTTTAGCTGGGCCTATGTGAATGGCGATAAGACAGCAGCTGATCTGGACTACGTGCCGATGCCAAAGCCGGTGATTGCCGCTATTGAAAAAGCGTGGGGTGAAATCAAGGATGGATCCGGCAAACCTGTCGCGTTCAAATAACTGACACGCGCTCGATTCGGGTTTGTACGGAAGTCAAACATGTCATCTACACTGGCAAGCGGCGACTTTTCGTCCAAACCATCTGCAACTCAGTCGGTTCGCGTAATGATTCAACCCCCTCCTAAAAAGATGGCCCGCTCGGGCCCCATGGCTGACCGTATCTTTGGCTGGATGGCCAAGGGTGCGGCATTTCTGACTTTGGGAATGCTGTTGGCCATTCTGGCTTCGTTGACCATCAGCGCCTGGCCTGCCATTGAGAAGTATGGGCTGGGTTTCCTGACCAACACCACCTGGGACCCGGTCAAGGAGGAGTTTGGCGGGCTGGTGATGATCTACGGAACACTGGCCACCTCTTTTATTGCCTTGTTGATTGCTGTGCCGGTCAGCTTTGGTATTGCGTTGTTTCTGACGGAGCTGTCACCTGCATGGCTCAAGCGGCCTCTGGGTACTGCCATCGAACTGCTTGCCGCGGTGCCCTCCATTGTTTATGGCATGTGGGGCCTGCTGGTCTTTGGACCGGTGCTGGCGACCTATGTGCAACAGCCGCTTCAGGCCGCATTTGCGGGTGTTCCATATTTGGGTGCTTTCGTGTCTGGCCCGCCGGTTGGTATTGGTATTTTGTCGGCGGGTGTCATTCTGGCGATCATGATCATTCCGTTTATTGCAGCGGTGATGCGCGATGTTTTTGAAGTGACACCGGCTTTGCTCAAAGAGTCTGCCTATGGCCTGGGCGCAACCACCTGGGAGGTGGTGACCAAGGTCGTGTTGCCCTATACGAAGGCGGGCGTGATTGGCGGAATCATGCTGGGTTTGGGGCGTGCGATTGGCGAAACCATGGCGGTCACTTTTGTGATCGGCAATTTCAACCAGCTCGATTCGCTCAGCCTGTTCCAGGCTGCCAACAGCATCACCTCGGCGCTGGCGAATGAATTTGCCGAAGCCGGAGAGGGCCTGCACCAGGCATCACTGATGTACCTCGGGCTGGTGCTGTTCTTTATTACGTTTGTGATTCTCTCGCTGTCCAAACTGTTGCTGTCCCAACTGCGTAAGGGCGAAGGTACCAAAACATGAGCGCACCAGCAGACAAACAATCGCGCGCCGCCAAGTTTGCACGGCGCAAGGTAGTAAACAACATTGCCACGACCATGGCGTTGGCCGCCATGGCTTTTGGTCTCTTTTGGTTGTTCTGGATTTTGTGGGAAACCCTGCTGCTGGGCATTGGCGGCTTGTCGGTGGCCACCTTTACCCAAATGACGCCTCCGCCAAACGATGAAGGCGGTCTGGCGAACGCCATCTTTGGCTCGCTGCTCATGGTGGTCCTGGCTACCTGCTTGGGTACGCCCATTGGTGTGATGGCGGGTATCTACCTGGCAGAGTTTGATACCAAGAGCTGGCTCGCGTCTTTGACCCGCTTTGTCAATGACATTCTGTTATCGGCGCCATCGATCGTTATTGGATTGTTTGTCTATGCGGTGGTGGTTTCGCGCTTCAAATCGTTTTCGGGTTACGCAGGTATTCTGGCGTTGTCTTTGCTGGTGATACCCGTAGTGATCCGCACGACTGAGAACATGCTGCAACTGGTTCCAGCCGGGCTGCGCGAAGCGGCCTATGCGCTGGGCGCGCCGAAATGGAAAGTCATCCTGAGCATCACGCTCAAAGCAGCGAGAACCGGTGTCATCACCGGGGTGTTGCTGGCCGTGGCCCGCATTGCCGGTGAAACAGCGCCCTTGTTGTTCACCGCCCTGAGCAACCAGTTCTGGACATCCTCTCTGAGTGAGCCCATGGCCAGCTTGCCGGTCACCATATTCAAGTTCGCCATGAGCCCCTATGAAAACTGGCAGAAGCTGGCGTGGGCTGGCGTGTTCATCATTACCGCAGCCGTTCTGGGGCTCAATATTCTGGCGCGCGTATTGACCCGCACCAAGATTTGAATCGCTCCATCGCCACACATACGAACCCAATCCCATGCTACATACTTCTACGACTCCGGTAAAAACAAAGATCGCCGTCAAGGATCTGAATTTTTACTATGGCAAGTTTCACGCACTCAAAGGAATCAACCTGGAGATTCCCGAGAACAAAGTGACCGCGTTTATTGGTCCCTCTGGCTGCGGCAAGTCCACGCTTCTGCGCATTTTCAACCGCATGTTTGAGTTGTATCCGGAGCAACGCGCGGAAGGCGAGATTCTGCTGGATGGCGAGAACCTGCTCACCAGCAAAGAGGACGTGGCCCTGTTGCGTGCCAAGGTTGGTATGGTGTTCCAGAAGCCGACACCGTTTCCCATGTCAATTTTTGACAATATTGCGTTTGGTGTGAAGTTGTTTGAATCGCTCAACGCCACCGACATGGAAGAGCGGGTGGAGTGGGCATTGCGCAAGTCTGCCTTGTGGACCGAAGTCAAAGACAAATTGCACCAAAGTGGCTCCAGCCTGTCGGGCGGACAGCAGCAGCGTCTGTGTATTGCCCGGGGGATCGCCATCAAGCCCGAAGTGCTGTTGCTCGATGAGCCTTGCTCCGCGCTGGACCCTATTTCGACGGCCAAAGTTGAAGAGTTGATTGTGGAGCTCAAGAGTGACTACACGGTCGTCATCGTCACACACAACATGCAGCAGGCTGCGCGTTGCAGTGACTTCACGGCCTACATGTACCTGGGTGATCTGGTGGAGTTTGGTGCAACTGAGCAGATGTTCTTTAAACCCACACGCAAAGAAACAGAAGACTACATAACCGGCCGATTTGGATAGAAAGAAAACTATGGCAGACAAACATTTATCTACGCAGTTCGATAGCGAGTTGACGACAGTCTCTTCGCAGGTCATGGAACTGGGCGGGCTGGTCGAATCCCAAATCCGACGCGCCATCTACGCGTTGTCGCAATTCAGTGTCGAGGTCGCCAATGAGGTGACTGCCAATGAGGTCCGCGTCAATGCCATGGAGGTGGAAATTGACCGCGATTTGTCGTCCATCATCGCGCGGCGCCAACCCACGGCGCGCGACCTGCGCCTGTTGATCGCAATTTCCAAGACCACGGCGAATTTGGAGCGCGTTGGAGACGAAGCGGAAAAGATTGCACGCATGGTGTTGTCCATCATTCAGAGCGGCTCTCCACGGTCCCTGCCATCACTGGAGTTGCGCGTGGCTGCGGATCTGGCTTCGGGTCTGCTCAACAAGGCATTGGATGCATTTGCACGTTTGGATGTGACTGCGGCGGTCGCCATTCTGAAAGAGGACAATCTCATCGATGCGGAGTTTGATGGCTTTGTGCGCAAGCTCATTACCTACATGATGGAAGACCCGCGCATGATTTCGCCCAGCCTGGACCTGTTGTTCCTGGCCAAAGCCATTGAGCGGATTGGCGACCATGCCAAGAATATTGCCGAGTTCATTATTTATGTGGTCAAGGGTGAAGACGTGCGGCATACCACCATGGAACAGATTGAGTCGGTGATCAAGTGAGAACTATGCCTTCGGTTCTCGTGGTGGAGGATGAGTCCTCGATTGCCGAACTTATCGCCGTCAACTTGCGGCACAACGGTTTCAGGCCGATTTGGGCGATGGACAGCGCAACCGCGCAGCGCGATCTGGATGCGGGCTTGCCTGACCTGATTTTGCTGGACTGGATGCTGCCCGGTGAAAGTGGTTTGACGCTGGCCAAACGCTGGCGTGCCGACCCAAGAACACAGGCTGTCCCCATCATCATGCTGACCGCCCGCGGCGATGAGGCCGACCGCGTGGCGGGTCTGGATGCGGGTGCTGATGACTATATTGCCAAGCCGTTCTCCACCAAAGAGTTGCTGGCACGCATTCGGGCCGTGCTGCGCCGTCGCACACCCGAGCAGGCTGGTGAAGTGCTGACGCTGGGCGCCCTGGTATTGGACCCCACGACGCACCGCGTGTCGTTTGAAGAAAGACCTTTGAAACTGGGTCCGACGGAGTTCAAACTGCTTCACTACTTCATGGGGCACGCTGAGCGCGTGCACAGCCGTGCCCAATTGTTGGACAAAGTGTGGGGTGACCATGTGTACATCGAAGAGCGTACCGTCGATGTCCATGTGAAGCGACTGCGCGAAGCCATGGCACAGGCTGGGCCTATGGTGGAAACTGTACGCGGTGCTGGCTACCGATTGACCGTGAAACCTGTTGCAATGACCGTCAGTGTGGCGACAGAGAAAGCCAGTCCGCAGCCCGGATAGGGCATCCCCAAATGCTTTGGCGACTGATTACCCTTGTGCTATTTCAAACCGGTGCTGCAGGTTTGGGATGGTTGATAGCGTCCGCTGGTGATGAGCGCGCCTCCGCGCTGATTTTTGCACTGGGGGGTGGGCTGGTCTGGTTTGTGATGGACAGCCTGCGGGGCCTGCGCTTGCTGCGATGGCTGCGCGGTGGAGCGGCAACGGATTTATCCCTCGGCAACGGTCTGTGGGGTGAAGCACACGACCGGGTCCGTCGACTGCTACGTGCCGGAAATCGCCAGGCACTGGAAAGTGATAACCGCCTGGAAGATTTCCTGGCGGCTTTGCAGGCATCTCCCAATGGTGTTGTACTGCTGGACGTGAATGCGCGCATTGAATGGTTCAACCAGACGGCGGCTGAACATTTTGGATTTGATCCGCAGCGCGACATGCTCCAGCATATTGGCAACCTGGTGCGCGATCCGGGTTTCGGTGCCTATCTGGCTGCGCGCGACTTTTTGCATGATGTCACGATGCAAGGGCGGGATAGCAAGGCGTCCAAACCGATCAAACTGTCGGTGCATCTGCATCCCTACGGTGAAGGACGCGTGCTTTTGCTATCGCGAGACATTACCGCCGTTGAGCAGGCCGAGGCGATGCGCCGAGACTTTGTGGCCAATGTTTCCCACGAGATCCGCACGCCGCTGACGGTTCTGGCAGGGTTTGTAGAGACCTTACAGACGCTTTCTCTGGACGAGCAGGAGCGTCAGCGCTATCTGGGTTTGATGTCGCAGCAAGCCCAGCGCATGCAAACCCTGGTAAGCGATTTGTTGACGTTGTCCCGCCTGGAGGGTAGCCCGTTGCCATCGGTCACCGATTGGGTGCCCATGGATTTGATGATGCGGCAGTGTGAGCAGGATGCATTGGACCTTTCACGTATTCTGTCGGTCCAGCCCCATGATTTGGTCTTTCAACGCGACACCGGATGTGAAATTGCAGGCTCTTCGACGGAGCTTCACAGCGCGCTGTCCAACCTGATCAGCAATGCCATTCGCTACACACCGGTGGGTCGGCGAATTGAAGTGGAGTTCAGGATGCAGCCAGACGGAAGCGCCATCTTCCAGGTTCGCGATCAAGGACCCGGAATTGCGCAGGAGCACATTCCACGATTGACGGAGCGCTTCTACCGCGTCGACCGCAGCCGCTCACGGGATACCGGGGGAACGGGTCTGGGTTTGGCTATCGTCAAACATGTGTCCCAACGGCATGGAGCCGAACTGTCGATTGAAAGCGTGCCGGGAAAAGGTTCTACGTTTTCGATTCGATTTCCAGCCCAGCGCGTTCGTCGGGCACTTGTGAATTGAAGTTCTAGCTTGGCTGTGGCCTCTGTTTGAAGAGCAAGACCGACTCGCCAGCATTGGCTGCGTGGTGGATGATGTCTTGCAACTCCCAACGTGTCTGGTCAACTTCTTTGGGAACCGTTAAATCGGTTCGCGGCTCTACCAGCAGCCAGGGGCATGTCGGCTCACTTTGCATGACCTTGAGCTGCAACTTGCCGTAGAACTGGAATGCTGCCACCTGACCCTGACCCAATCCAAGGGTTTCCACACATCCGGGGAACTGCATTCTGTTGGTGGTACCCCTGACCAGCGCGGTATAGCTCTGGGCATAGTTAAGCAGGGGCATCCAAAGCGTCATAAGCAACAACCAGCTCAGCGCTGCACCACCGGCTGGCAGAACCAGACTTTTCCAGATGGCGGCGCGGTGGCGGCCAACCCGCCACTTCACCAGCCATGCCCACGCCAGCGTAGCGATGCATGCAATGGCAAACGTGAAGAGTGAGAAGCTGGCTTCAAATCCCGGCGCCAGTCGCGCTACGTTGGCTGCTGGTTGCGCCGGAACGCCTGTTTGCATGGCAATCCAGACGACCCAGATGATGAAAGCACAGCCCGAAAAGAAGAGCAGGGTGAACCAGTCGATGAGCGCTGCGACCTGGCGTTTGAGCGTGGGCAGCGCAAATGCCGCCAGCGTCGCCATGGCTGGCAATGCCAATAGCAAGCTTCGGTCTGAAGAACCGGTCGTCAAAGTGGACATCAGGCAGACGCCAACAAACCAGGCTGGCAATGCGACGTGACGGCTGATTCGCCGGTTGAATAACTGGTGGCGCCAGCGCCAAAGCGTCCAGAGCGTCAAGGGCCAGGCCGGCCAGGTAAACCATATCAAGAGTTGCACATAGCCGCTCCAATCGGACCACGCTGCGCCTGGGAGTTCGATTTTCCAGCGCAGTATGTCCAGCGACAGCGCCAGAGCCAACGTCAGCAGGCTTGTAATGGCAATCGCCGCACTCTCCAGGGCAATACTGCGGGCTGTTGCCGATCCCTTGTCCTTTTCGGCGTGGTCAAGGTAATGCAGCAGCGCACTGCCGGTGCCCAAAAGGAATGCAACGGTGGGGGCACCAGACAGTGAAAGGCCCACCAATCCCGCAGCCGCTGCCATCGCAGGTCCGAGCTTGCGGTTCGGCAGGGCAGCCATGGCATAAAAAAACAACGATGCAAATCCAAGCTGCGACAAGGCGGGTGTCGTCTCGTGCGACAGCTGTGCAAGGCCCAGACAGGCAATAAATGCCAACAGTCCGCCATCGGCCATGGCACGGGCATAGTCGGCGGGCAGCGCTTCGCCGCCAAAGGCAAAGGCGACTGGTTGGGCCAGCGGATTGCGCGCCAAATAGTAAGTACCGTACCAGGTTGTGACCATGGAAAGCGCCAACAGCAGCCCAAACGGGATGCGCACCATGAAGTCTGTCGCGACCCAGGCGGGCGCAAATTGAATAGCCCATGCACCCAGCCAGTACGGCAGGACCGCCGGGTTGTCTGTTGGCACCCCCATCAAGGTGGGCGCCAGCCAACTGGAGCTGCCCTGGGCCAGTTCTGCCATGTAGCCCAGTGCCGCCATGTCAGCGCTTTTCCATGCATCACGGCCAATGAAGCCACTGAACACGTACGCGCAGCACAGCAGCAATAGTGCCCAGCGGGGAAAGCGCCGGGCACCAGCTTGTGTGACGATGGCAGGGGTGGGAATATTCACTGGATACGTTGCAATGAAAAAAGCAGCGCGGAAAACCGGGCTGCTTTTTTGTGATGTTTCAGGCCAAAACCTGAATCAGACTTATTCGGCTGCTGCAGGCGCTGCGGCCTTGCCTTTTCCGAAGCGGTTGCGGAAGCGCTCGACACGGCCACCCATGTTGTCCACGGATTTTTGTGTACCCGTGTAGAAAGGATGCGATTCGCTGGTGGTATCGAGCTTGTACAGAGGCAGCTTGCGGCCGTCTTCCATATCAATCATCTCTTTTGTGTTGGCGCATGAACGTGTCACAAACTTGAAGTTGTTGGACATGTCCATAAAGCACACTTCACGGTAATTGGGGTGAATGCCTTCTTTCATACTATCTCCATCAGTAGCAATAGCCGCGCCGGCCAATCCAGCGTACTTTTCGCGTAAACCCAGAATTATATAACTAGTTAGCCGCCCCGGCGCATCATGTCGAAGAACTCGCTGTTGGTCTTGGTGGCGCGCATTTGCTTGAGCACCATTTCCATGGCCTCGACTTCGTCCATGTTGTACAGGAACTGTCGCAAGATGCGGGTTTTTTGCAGAATTTCGGGCTGCAACAACAACTCTTCACGGCGCGTGCCGCTGCGGTTGAGTTGGATCGACGGAAACACGCGCTTTTCATACAAACGGCGGTCCAGGTGGATTTCGCTATTGCCCGTACCCTTGAACTCTTCAAAAATCACTTCATCCATGCGGCTGCCGGTATCGACCAGTGCGGTGGCAATGATGGTGAGCGAGCCGCCTTCTTCCACGTTGCGGGCTGCGCCCAGGAAACGCTTGGGGCGCTGCAGGGCGTTAGAGTCCACGCCGCCTGTCAGCACCTTGCCGGAGGATGGAACCACGTTGTTGTACGCGCGGGCCAGACGGGTAATGGAGTCCAGCAGGATGACCACGTCTTTCTTCAATTCGACCAGACGCTTGGCGCGCTCGATCACCATTTCGGCGACGTGCACGTGACGGGCGGCGGGTTCGTCGAAAGTAGAGGCAATCACTTCGCCCTTGACGGTGCGCTGCATTTCGGTCACTTCTTCCGGGCGCTCATCAATGAGCAGCACCATCAGGTAACTATCGGGGTAGTTAGTGCTGATGGCGTGCGCAATGTGCTGCATCATCACGGTTTTACCGCTTTTGGGCTGTGCCACGATCAGGGCGCGCTGTCCCTTGCCGATGGGCGCAATGATGTCGATGACGCGTCCGGTGATGTTCTCGTCGCCTTTGATTTCACGCTCGAGCTTCATCTGCTCCTTGGGGAACAGGGGCGTCAAGTTCTCGAACATCACCTTGTGCTTGTTTTCTTCCGGCCCGCCGCCGTTGACGCGGTCGAGCTTGTTCAACGCAAAGTAGCGCTCGCCGTCCTTGGGTGTGCGCACCTCGCCCTCGATCATGTCACCGGTGTGCAGGTTAAAGCGTCGCACCTGACTGGGGCTGATGTAGATGTCGTCAGTCGATGCGGTGTAGCTGGTGTCGGGGCTGCGCAAAAAGCCAAAGCCGTCGGGCAAGATTTCCAGCACACCGTCTGCAATGATTTGTTCGCCTGTGCGAGCCCGCTTTTTGATGATGGCAAACATCAGCTCCTGCTTGCGCATGCGGCCGGTGTTTTCGATCTCAAGCTCTTCAGCCTGTTTGAGGACTTCAGAAACGTGCAGTGCCTTGAGTTCGTTTAAATGCATGGAGTGGGTCCCGTCGGGGAGTTGACCGAAAAATCGGAATAATGAAAAAATTCAGGGGAGAGGGAGATTGAGGCGAGACGTGTCGCTCAATGTGTCACTTTAGCCTCGGTGTTCTTAGCCCGGAAAGCGGGACCAGCCCTTGTGGGTCGCTGGTAGACGGTTGGGATTATGACAGGAAAAAACGACCGCGAAGCTGTGTCGCGGTCGAGAGGCCGAAATCAAGCCAATTGCTGGTCGATAAAGGCGATCAGCTGGGCCTTGCTCAGCGCGCCCACCTTGGTAGCTGCCAACTGGCCATCCTTGAACAACATCAGTGTTGGAATGCCGCGAATGCCAAATTTGGCGGGGATCTCACGGTTCTCGTCCACGTTCATCTTGGCGATGCTCAGTTTGCCTTCATAGGCGGTAGAAACTTCGTCCAAAATGGGTGCAATCATTTTGCAAGGGCCACACCATTCAGCCCAATAGTCCACCAAAATGGGGTGTGCAGATTTCAGCACATCCGCTTCGAAAGTGGAGTCGGTTACATGTTTGATCAGGGCGCTGGCCATGGGGTTTCCTTTTGGAGTTTGCGAACTATCTGAAGTGGCAGTTATTGTGACAGAAACCAAGTTCTTGCCGGGCCTGCAACAGCTATGAGCAGCATAGCGAAAATTGATTTGCCACTTCAAAGTGGGGTAGATCTGGTGTCATTGCACCCGTCCGTAGTGTTGTGGACCCATCCTTCGACGGGATTGCTGTCCCGACTTGCCGAGCAGATGCGTGTGCGCAATGCCCATCCGGCGCGCACGCTGGTTCTGCTTCCCTATGCCCAACTATTGCCTCTGGCTGTGCGGTTGTGGGGACAGTGCAATCCCAACGGATTCGCCCCGCAATTTGAGACCACGTTGAACTGGAGTACCCGCCTTGGAGGTTTTTCGCCCGGCCCGACCGATATTGCCTTCGACATGGCGCTGGACAGTTTGACGGCTGGTGCCTTGTTGCGCAGCGCAGGTCTGGGTGCGCAGCATGACGCACTTGCAGGCCTGCTGGTGCAGGCGGCGCACCAATTGGGCCCTCTGGCGGCCGCCTGCCCTCCATCGGAGCGCGCCGATTGGGCGCAGCATGCGCGACGGTCTGCAGTGATTGGCATGGAGAACCCGGCGTTGGCGACCGAAGCGGCAGTGGCACGCATTGCCGTCGAATGGGCTGCCCAATCGGCCTATGCCAGTGACTTGGTGTTTAGCGCGCAGGCCCAGGGTATGCTGGACTGTCTGATCGTAGTCCGGGGGCTTGCGGCAGACCCTATGCTTGCGGCGCTGCAACGGACGTGGGGTGAGCGCCTGGCGAGCCTGGGTCTGGTCCCTGACGTTCAAAACCCAATCCTAGAAGGTGACTGTGCCATCGCCTGGCATGCCTGTGCAGATGCAGAAGACGAAGCGCAGCGCGCTGCGGCCTGTGCCGTACAACATACTGTGGCTGGGCGTATTCCCTTGACGTTTGTCTCCACTGACCGAGCTTTGACACGGCGGGTGCGCTCCATGCTGGAGAGTGCGGGCGTTCAGATACGGGATGAGACAGGCTGGAAGCTGTCCACCAGTCGCGCTGCGGCCCAGGTCATGGCGTTGTTGAAAGCCGCAGCGTGGAATGCGTCTGCCGATGCGGTGCTGGCATGGCTCAAGATGGCACCGGCATTTGCTTCAAACGTGGGTGAGCTTGAAGCGGCCATGCGAAAAGACCAGTGCAGTGACTGGGGCCGGGCCGCCAGCGGTTTGAATGTGCAATCCACGCCAGCGGCCATGCAGCTGCTGGCAGATGCCAATCGTGTGCGCGATGCGGTGAAGCGCAGTCGTACGCTGGTGGCATGGTTGTCTGCAATGCGCGATGCCTTGCAAACCTGCGGTATGTTGGAGGGTTTGCAGGTCGATGGACCGGGCGCCGAGGTATTGGCTGCCCTGCGCCTGACGCAACCGGCATTGCTCGCCTGGGAACGCCTGCTGGACCAGGCACTGTGGGCGGGCCAGCGCATGGACCTCACCGATTTCACCCATTGGGTCAATCAGGCACTGGAAGGTGCCAGTTTCTCTCCCCCATACCCGGCGCACGAGCAGGTCGTTTTCTTGCCCATGAGCCAGATGCTGGCACGCCCGTTTCCGGCTGTGGTGCTGGCGGGGTGCGATGAGGTTCGCCTCAACCCCTCGCCCGAGCCACCGGGTGACTGGACGGTGCCCCAGCGTGCTGCACTGGGCCTGCCAACTCGCGAAGAATTGCGTGCAGTTACCACATCCGCATGGATGCACGCCCTGCAAACACCCTATTGCGATGTGCTCTGGCGGTCCAGTGACGACGCAGGCGAAACCCTGCTGCCCAGCGCACTGGTGCAACGGGTACAACTGGAGCGTGGAGGGTTGACGCAGCTAGTTGACCCGCGTCGGGCCCGAACGGTCGCACCCGCTCCCGTGCAGCGGCCTCAGCCCGATGGTCGGCACCTGCCTGTCAAATCGCTGTCTGCTAGCGCCTACGAGGACATGCGTACCTGCCCCTACCGGTTTTTCGCCATGCGCCAATTGGGTCTGCGCAGTGTGGATGAGCTCGAAGCCGTGGTGGATAAGCGCGACTTTGGCGTATGGCTGCACGCCGTTCTCAAGCGTTTTCATGAAGCGCTGGAAGCGTTGGGTCAAGCGGATGAAACCGTGAGGCGCACCCTCATGGACGATGCCAGCCTGGCGATTACGCAGTCCATGGGGCTGGCAGATGGTGAATTCTTGCCGTTTGCGGCGGCATGGCCGGCCGTGCGCGATGGCTACTTGCGCTGGTTGGAGCAGCACCAGGCCAGTGGGGCCGCATTTTCCAGTGCTGAGACCGACCATTCCCAGCGCCTGGGCCCCGTGACCCTGGTGGGCCGCATAGACCGCACCGACACCTTGCCAGATGGTGAATTGCTGGTGCTGGACTACAAGACCGAGAACGCGGCGAAAACCGCGAGCCGCATCAAGGAGCCGCTTGATGACACCCAGATTGCTTTTTACGCAGCCCTTCTTCCCAACGACACCTTGCAGGGCGCGTATGTCAATGTGGGAGAGCGTGAAGGTACCAGGACCTACACCCAGCGTGACATCGTTGACGCGCGGGATGCGCTGGTTGCGGGTGTGATGCATGACATGCAGCGCATCGCGCAAGGTGAGCCCCTGCTCGCGCTGGGCGATGGTTCGGCTTGCGACTTTTGTCAGGCGCGCGGCCTGTGCCGTAAGGATTTCTGGATATGACAGCCCCGGCCGCTTTTGAACACAACGGCGCCACCGTTGCGCGCTCGCGCTTCTACGCCATTGCCTGTGACCCGCGTCGCAGCGTCGCGGTGGAGGCCTGTGCAGGCGCGGGCAAGACCTGGATGCTGGTGTCGCGCATGCTGCGTGCCCTGCTGGAAGGCTGTGCGCCGCACGAAATTCTGGCCATCACATTCACCAAGAAGGCTGCTGGTGAAATGCGCCAGCGACTGCAGGAGTGGTTGCTGCAATTTGCCAGCCAAAGCGATGACCAGCTGCGCCAGGAGCTGCTTAACCGGGGTGTGGTGCAGGAGCCCAGTACAGACCAATTACAGCGCTTGCGCCAATTGCACCATAGCCTGCTGATGGGAGGCCGGCCGTTGCAGATTCGTACCTTCCACAGCTGGTTTGCGGCACTGGTGCGCAGCGCCCCCATGCAGGCACTGGCCGATTTGGGTCTGCCCAGCCAGTACGAGTTGCTGGAAAACGATGCCCAAGCCGTGGCCCAAGTCTGGCCGCGCTTTCACAGCCGTGTGGCGGGCGACTCAGCGGCCCGCGCCGACTACCTGGCCGCCGTTGCCCAGTTCGGGCGCCACCAGACCCACAAGGCGCTGGAAGCCGCATTGTCCAAACGGGTGGAGTTTGCACTGGCCGATGCGCAGGGCGTGGTGGATACCTCGGTTCGCCCGTTTGCCGATCAGTTTCCCGACTTTGCCGGCGTGGCTACGCCCGAGGGTCTTCTGGACGACTCCGTTGTTCGCACTCTGCTGCTGGACGCCGCACGAATGCTGGGCGCGTCGTCGCTAAAGACCTGCATCGAAGCTGCCAGCGATCTGGAACGCGCGGTCACGTCGGGCGATTTGGCGGGCGCGCAAGACGCACTGCTCACGCAAAAGGGCACGCCACGCAAACTCAGTGACAAAGTGGCCGGTATTGAAACGGTGCGCCAGGCACAGGATTGTCTGATGGCCATCGCCCAGGCCCAAGTCCAGCACCAGGCTTGGCTGCACCAGCACCGCATGGCGCGGCTGACCCGCCTGTTGGCGCAAGACTATGCCCAGCTCAAGCGTGAGCGTGGCTGGCTGGACATGGGCGATCTGGAGCGTGCTGCCCTGGCCTTGATGTCGGACCCGGTGCTCAGCGGCTGGGTGCAGGAGCGGCTGGATGCCCGCGTGCGCCATCTGCTGATCGATGAGTTTCAGGACACCAACCCCTTGCAGTGGCAAGCCCTGAGCGCGTGGTTGTCGGGCTACACCGGCGCAGGCCAGGCGCCCAGTGTGTTCCTGGTGGGTGATCCCAAGCAAAGTATTTACCGCTTCCGCCGTGCTGAGCCCCAGGTTTTCAAGGCGGCGCAACGGTTTGTTGCCGAGGGTTTGGGTGGCGACTTGCTCAGCTGCGACCACACACGCCGAAACGCACCGGTCATCGTGGATGGGGTGAACCAGGTCATGGGGCAGGCGCAGGCATCCGGCGAGTTCGAGGGCTACCGGGCGCACAGCACCGAGTCGGTGGAGTCGGGTTATATCTACCGGCTGCCGCGCATCGAACGGGATGCAGTGCCGGATGACGGTGGCCCCGACACCGCACCCAGCTGGCGCGACAGCCTGACCACGCCACGCATGATCGCCGAGGAGACCCGCAAGACGCTGGAATGCCGTCAGGCTGCGCGCTGGCTGGCGCAACAGTTGCAGACGGGCGTCCTGAAGCCCAGCGATGTGATGGTGCTGGCCCGCAAGCGCGAGCGTCTGGGCCTGATGCAGGCCGAGCTGGCGGCCCTTCACATTGCCGCCCAGCAGCCCGAAAAGAACGACCTGGCTGACATGCCGGAGGTGCAGGATCTGGTGGCCTTGCTCGACGTGCTGGTGTCACCAGCGCATGATTTGTCACTGGCGCGGGTGCTGAAGTCGCCCGTGTTTGGCATCAGTGATGCCGATCTGGTGCAACTGGTGCTGTGCCAACGCGCCCTACAGCGCAAGAATGACGCGCCGGGCGATGACGAAGTTGCGCCACGGCCCGCCAGACCCGGCTGGTTGCAGGTTTTGCAGCAGTCGCAGGATTTGCCCGCTGCCTTGGCGCCGCTGGGCGCGCGATTGACGATCTGGAAAAGCTGGGTTGACACATTGCCGCCCCACGATGCGCTGAGCGCCATCTACCACGATGGCGATGTATTGGCGCGCTACGCCGCGGCGACGCCGCAGACCCAGCGCGAATCTGTGCTGACCCATTTGCGCGCGCTGCTGGCCGCCGCCTTGCAGGTCGATGGCGGGCGCTACACCACGTCGTACGCGCTGGTGCGGGCTTTGCGTGCTGGTGGCACGCAGGCGCCGGTACGGGCCGATGCGCACGCGGTGAGCCTGTTGACGATCCACGGCGCCAAGGG
>Ga0116177_10000612_pt1 | contig 26382 bp, 30 predicted proteins | sample AD_STIC10_MetaG_FD_89750 | JGI IMG/M metagenome (GOLD analysis project Ga0116177, IMG submission 89750) | Active sludge microbial communities of municipal wastewater-treating anaerobic digesters from USA - AD_STIC10_MetaG | ecosystem: Engineered > Bioreactor > Anaerobic > Digestate | place: USA... | reverse complement strand
GTAGGACTGATGGAACTCCTGGTCAATACCATCCGAAAAGAAGTGGAGAGCCTCAATAAGAACAATATCAGGCTACATGTAATCGGCGATATGAGTATGCTCCCCGATTATGCGAGGGCCGAACTCAATGAAGCCCTGGAGATCACCAGTGAAAATTCCGGCCTGAACCTGATCATGGCCCTGAGTTACAGCGGGCGCTGGGAACTGCTCAATGCAGTGAAGAATATCGCCTATGAGGTGAAACAGGGAAGGCTAAGCGTGGAAGCCATTGACCAGGATACTTTGCAACGTTATCTCTGTACCAGCGGATTTCCCGATCCTGAACTCATGATCAGAACCAGCGGCGAATACCGGATCAGCAATTTCCTCCTCTACCAACTGGCTTATGCCGAGCTCTATTTTACCCAGGTCAGGTGGCCCGATTTCCGGAAAGAGAACCTTTATGAGGCCATCCTCGACTACCAAAACCGGGAAAGGCGTTTTGGCAAGACCAGCGAACAGGTCCTCAGCTAAAAACAGCCTCCTGGACCCTCTTTCCAGCCCCACATATTCATAAAATATCTAATTTATTCTTCTTTCCTGATTTCTTTAACAAAGACTTCAATTTTTTACCGTTATTTTGCCGCCTGTTTCAGCAGAGCTATATGTGTAAATAAAAGAAAATTAACTGCTTATAAATTCCCGGGTTCGGAGTGATCAACCAGAACATTTAAACATGCAACAAATTTTACTAAGGTTTAGTGCTGCCCTGATAATGACGGTGGTTTCCGTATTTCAAATGCAAGCACAGGTAGACACTACCACACCCACATCGGCGGATCCTAAACTGACTGCCTGGAAAACATCCCGCATTCCCAAAGAATATACTGTTGCCGCTGTAAATATTACCGGCGTTCGTCACCTCGATACTTCCATCGTTTATTCCATCACGAATATTAACCCCGGTGATAAGTTCATGCATCCCGGATCTGATATTTTTGGAAAATCGATTGCTAATCTCTGGAGACAAAAATTATTTTCCAATGTGCAGATTTATGTAACGCGTGTGGATGATGACCGGGTTTGGATTGAAGTAAGTGTACAGGAGCGGCCCCGTCTGGGTAATTTCAAATTTGTTGGTCCTAAGAAAACTGAAGCTGAAGAACTGCAGACCAAGATCAACCTGGTGAAGCAAACCATCATCACGGAAAATACGCGCAGGGAGATCATTGAAAAGACAACGAAATTCTATACCGACAAGGCTTATCGTAATGTAACAGTTCGGATCGAAGAGAAGCCTGATACATCCTTTGCCAACTCCAGTGAAATCATCATTTATGTTGATAAAGGTGGTAAAGTGAAGATTGATAATGTTCGCTTCTACGGCAACGACAATGTGGATGATTTTCGTTTAAAAAAGCAATTGAAGGGAACCAAGGAAATGGGCAAGATGACCCTGAACCCTGTGTACCAGGCCAGTCCTTACGGAACGGACAAACCTTTTTCATTCAGTCAGTGGCTGAAAGAATGGGGATTCCTTTCTCTCAGCAAAACAAAACGCCTGCTGGATCCCTGGTTCAGGTTCAAACTGAGCGGTGCAAAATTTGAGCAGACGAAGTATGAGGAAGACCGGGAGAAATTACTGGATTATTACAACTCCCTCGGTTACCGGGATGTACAAATCGTGGAAGATACCCTGCTCACGATTAATAAGACCGGCAATATCAATGTTGATATCAAAGTAGATGAAGGAAGAAAGTATTATTTCGGCAATATCACCTGGAAGGGTAATGCCAAATACACCGATTCTACACTCAATAATATTCTCGGTATCTCCAAAGGAGATGTTTATAACCTGTCTGCTTTAAACAGACGCCTGGGCAAGGAAGCTTCCCAGGAAGGTGGTGATATCAGTGGATTGTACATGGATGATGGTTACCTCTTTTTCCGTGCGGAACCAGTGGAAACAGCAGTATACAATGATACTATTGACTATGAGATCCGCATCACGGAAGGACCACAGGCAAGGATCAAAAATGTGACTATTGCCGGCAACGAAAAAACAAAAGACCATGTTATCAGACGGGAACTCCGCACCATTCCGGGTGAACTGTTCAGCCGCTCTGACCTGATTCGTTCACAACGAGAACTGGCCAACCTGCAGTTCTTTAATCAGGAAACTATCAACCCCGGTGTGGTTCCCAATGCAGAAGACGGTACAGTGGACATCAACTGGAAGCTGGAAGAAAAATCATCTGATCAGCTGGAGTTATCTGCCGGTTGGGGTGGTGGTATCGGCTTAACCGGTACACTGGGTGTAACCTTCAATAACTTTTCGATCAAGAATATTTTCAAGAAAGCTTCCTGGGATCCATTGCCTACCGGCGACGGACAAAAACTGAGTCTGCGTTATCAGTCGAACGGTGTGGCTTTCCGCTCCCTCAACTTTTCATTTACTGAACCCTGGCTGGGCGGTAAGAAAAGAAACTCATTCACCATTGGAGTGAACAGCAGTAAGTTCTCCAATGCCTTTAACCAATTCGGTCAGATCGACCGGGCCAGGTCCGATACGAACTACCTGAAAACAACTGGTCTTTCTATTGCGCTTGGTAAGCAGCTGAAATGGCCGGATGATTATTTCAACCTGGTGTACACGCTTAATTTCACGCAGTATAAACTGGAGAACTATCCCATCTTCGATGAGAATTTCAGAAGTGGTATCTCTAATAATATCAGTGCCAAGATCGCCATTCAGCGTTCATCGGTGTTTGATCCGATCTTCCCCAGGAGTGGTTCCAGCTTTATGGCCAGTGTTCAGTTCACACCCCCTTATTCCCTGATCAATAAAAGCATTACCAACTCCAACAATAAATACAAGAATCCGGAATACCATAAATGGCGTTTCAATGCAGAATGGTATGTGCCATTGGGTAAACCCATGGGTGCAGATAAGAATAGGCAGTTTGTGCTGAAGCTGGCTGCCAAGTATGGTTTCATGGGACGGTATAACAATAAACTGGATTACTCACCCTTTGAAAGATTCCAGGTGGGTGATGCTGGTCTGACCAACAACTTTGGTTTGCTGGGTTATGATATCATTGCACACAGGGGATATCCGGTTTACCAGAATTCCAACCCTTCGATTAATCCTGAAGACCAGCAGAATGCCAATCAGTTCTTCACCATCTTTAATAAATACCAGGTAGAGTTGCGTTTCCCGCTGGTGACCAATCCCAGCAGCACGATTTACGCCCTTACCTTTTTTGAAGCAGCCAACGGATGGTACAGTTACAAAGACTACAATCCATTCCGCTTAAGGCGCAGTGTGGGTGTGGGTATGCGTTTCTACCTGCCGATGTTTGGTCTGCTCGGATTTGATTACGGAGTGGGTCTGGACAGGATGAATAGCGCGAATCCGGGTCTGAAAGCGGCCTCCCGATTCACCTTTATGCTGGGCTTTGAACCAGAATAAATCGTCGTAAATTCCGGAATATAAAATCATTCAAACCCTTCTAATATGAAAAAGCTGCTGTTCTTCCTCCTATTATCCGGTATTGGTCTGGCAGGTGTTGCACAGAAATACGCAGTGATTGATACCCGTTATATCCTTGATAAAATGCCCGATTATAAAGAGGCCCAGAAACAACTGGACGATATTGCAGCGGGCTGGCAGAAAGATATTGACGGGAAACAGGCCGAGCTGGACAGGATGTACAAGGATTATGATGCCGAACAGGTAATGCTCAGCGAGGAACTGAAGAAAAAAAGGGAGGACCAGCTCTTTAATAAAGAAAAAGAACTCCGGGATTTGCAGCGCAAACGCTTTGGTTTTGAAGGGGATCTGTTCAAAAAAAGACAGGAACTGGTGAAGCCGATCCAGGACAAAGTGTATAATGCCATCCAGAAGATTTCCGTGGCAAGAGGCTATGACTTTGTACTAGATAAAAGTGAAGGAATTACCATTATCTTTGCCGACCCCAAACTGGACAAGAGTGAAGATGTGCTGAAAGAACTGGGGGTTAAAAACTGATGTTCCCCATTCCGGATAACTGTTAAAGAAAATGAAACAATACCCCGGGGCAGGCAACTAAATCAACCAAAAAAGTATCCATAAACTTGAACTGCCCGGGAATAAACCCGGTGTGATAAAAAAAACAAAGAACATGAAAAAATTCCTCTCAGTATTTATCCTTGCAGCTGTGCTGCTGATGAGCGCAGAAGCCGGGGCGCAGACGAAGATCGGCTATATCCGTATTGATGATATGGTTGCTTCCATGCCGGAAACTGCCAAGATTGATTCAATTCTCGAGAAGTACCAGAATGACTCGATCAACCCCCGTTATGCCCAGATCGTTTCCCTTTATCAATACAAAGACAGTGTGTACAGGGATTCAGTGAAACCCGCTCCTCCGGCTGTAAAAAAGCAAATCGAAGAAGAACTGCCTTCGCTGATTTACCAGATTCAAAACTGGCAGCAGATTGTGAACCAGGCGATCGAGGCAAGACAAAATGAGTTGCTGGCACCCATCTACAGAAAAGTATTTGATGCCGTAAAAGCAGTTGCCAAGGAAAAAGGATATACCCATATCATGACCAAGGAAGCCCTGCTGGTAGCTCCCGATGCCGACGATATTATCGGACTCGTCGCTAACAAGCTGAAAGTGTCCCTTCCCAAGCCCAAATAAAGGCTACATAAAATAATATCAGGAATACCCCCGGATTCGGGGGTATTCTGTTTTCAGGAGTACATTTGTATTATGTCGCAGGCTTCACCCATCGGTGTATTTGATTCCGGATTCGGCGGACTGACCGTGCTGAAAGAAATAGTCAGCCGCCTGCCCCAATACGATTATCTCTACCTGGGTGATAATGCAAGAGCACCTTACGGAAACCGTTCCTTTGATACCGTGTATCATTATACCCTGGAAGCCGTGCAATGGTTTTTTGATCAGGGATGTTCCCTGGTGATACTGGCCTGTAATACGGCTTCTGCAAAGGCCCTGCGGAACATCCAGCAGAATGACCTGCCCCGTGTCGCTCCGGATAAAAGAGTACTGGGCGTGATCAGGCCCACGGCAGAGATCATCGGGCGCTTTTCAGAAACAGGAAGTGTGGGGGTGCTGGCCACCAATGGTACTGTGGCCTCAGGTTCATATCCCATGGAAATCGAAAAATTTTTTCCGGAGCTGAAAGTGTACCAGGAAGCCTGCCCGATGTGGGTGCCTCTTGCGGAGAATAACGAACATGAAAGCCATGGGGCAGATTACTTTATTAAAAAAAACCTGCAGCATATTTTTGAAAAGGGGGAAGATATTGATGTAATCCTGCTGGGATGCACCCATTATCCCCTGCTTCGGGAAAAAATTGAAGAGCACCTGCCGGTGGGAGTGAAGCTTTTGGCACAGGGTGAGATTGTGGCAGAAAGTCTGGCCGATTATTTACAGCGCCATCCTGAAATTGAAAAGCAATGCAGCCGGAATGGCCGCCAGGTTTTTTATACAACCGATGATACTGCTGATTTCGACAGTCATGGAGCCCTGTTTTATGGCCAGCCCATCAACTCTATTCATACAGAATTAGGCCATATTTAGACTGATAATCAATAATTAACAATCGACCGGTAATTTTTTTGCCTGATCTTTCCCGGTTCTGGTTTCCAACCCTTACCTTTGCCGTCCTTTCACAAAACCACCGGTGTGGTGACCTGTGGTGATTATGAAACCTGGACCGTTCTCCCGGTCCGCATATTGAAAAAATTATGAAACGTACATTCCAACCTCACCGTAAGCGTCGTAAAGCCGTACATGGTTTCCGTCAGCGTATGGAAACTGCTAATGGCCGTAAAGTACTGGCCGCCAGAAGAAGAAAAGGTCGTAAAAAACTGACAGTTTCCGATGAAAGGAAACTGAAATAAGCCGTTATGCTGAGGTTTAAATAAATTCAAGCTCCGCCGGCGGCGGGGCTTTTTTTATGAGCGGACAATTTACACTGCATAAAAAAGAAAGGCTGAAAAGCCGGAAGGCGCTGGAGCAATTATTCAGCTCCGGAAAGAGTTTTGTGATCGCTCCTTATCGCGTCATTTATCAGCCTGCTGAGACCGGATTACTTTTCACTGTGGGGGTGAGTGCCAGGAATTTTAAAAAAGCGGTGGACCGTAACCGGATCAAACGTCAGACCAGGGAAGCCTATCGGTTACAAAAATTGCCCCTGAAAGAATGGTTGACTGCACAAGGAACCGGCTTACATCTTTTTCTTACTTATACGGCCCGGGAAAAAAAAGATTTTTCATTGTTACAGGATGCGGTTCAGAAAATTATTTTGAAACTGATCAAAACACTGCATGAAAGTAATCCTCCGGCTGCTTAGCCTTCCTTTTATTGCAGTGATTAAAATTTACCAGTGGGTCATTTCCCCCTGGCTGGGGCCCAAATGCCGTTTTACACCTACCTGTTCCCATTATGCTACAGAGGCTTTGAAAAAGCACGGGCTATTCAAAGGTTTCTGGTTATCGCTGAAAAGAATTTCCAAATGTCATCCCTGGGGTGGCAGTGGGTACGACCCGGTTCCCTGAAATAAAAAACCCCGGTCTTAACCGGGGTCTGTATAGATAGTTTAGATCTTCTTAAGCTGCTTCAAATCTGTCAGCCACTTTTTTCCAATCAACCACATTCCAGAAAGCGGCCAGGTAATCAGCTCTGCGATTCTGGTACTTCAGGTAATAAGCATGTTCCCACACATCTACGCCAAGGATCGGTGTGCCTTTTACATCGGCTACATCCATCAGTGGATTATCCTGGTTGGGGGTGGAACTGATTTCCAGTTTTCCATCTTTCACCAGCAGCCATGCCCATCCGCTGCCAAAGCGGGTCATACCAGCCTGGGCAAATTTTTCTTTGAATGTTTCAAATGATCCAAATGTTTCGTGAATGGCTTCAGCCAGTTTACCGGCAGGCATTCCTCCACCTTTTTCGTCGAGGCTTTCCCAGAAGAAAGTATGGTTCCAGTGACCACCGCCATTATTACGAACGGCCGGTGAAATTTTACCGGCACTAGCTACCAGTTCTGTCAGTGATTTATTTTCATGCTCGGTTCCGGCAATGGCTTTGTTCAGGTTATCTACATAAGCCTGGTGGTGTTTGCCATGGTGAATCTGCATGGTTTGGGTATCAATATGCGGCTCGAGTGCATCATGTGCGTAAGGGAGGGGAGCGAGTGTAAATGCCATAGTTGTAAAGTTTAATTAGTGATTAACTAAAGGGATAACAAAAGTACGCAACACTGGTTGAATAAGCCCGGTATTAACTGAATTGTTCCTGCTTTCGAAAAACAGCCCTTATTTGCCTTACAACTGCTGCTGAAGCTGTCATTTCCTTTAAAACGACCCACCAGCTCTGTTTATCTTTTGGATTGAAAGAAATCCTTCATCAGTTGCGCGCACTGTTCTTCCATTACACCACGGATCAGTTCCGTCTTTGGATGAAAGGGCCAGTTGGTGCCCGCCGTTTTTTTATAACCGTTTTTTTCATCAGCCGCACCATAAACAATCCTGCCGAGTTTACTCCAGTAGAGGGCACCGGCACACATCAGACAGGGTTCGATCGTTACATAAAGGGTGGCATCCGGAAGGTATTTGGCACCCAGGGCATTAAATGCGGAAGTCAGGGCGATCATTTCTGCATGGGCGGTAGGATCATTCAGCCTTTCCGTCATATTATGCCCCCGCGCAATGATTCTTTCATTGATCACCACCACGGCGCCAATGGGTATTTCTTCTTCCTCAAAAGCTTGCTGGGCTTCTTTCAGGGCCTGCATCATAAAATACTCGTGCGTCATGGTTCATGGTTTAAGATCAGTAATACGGAAGCGGGTATTAGTTCAGCCGTTAATGGGTGCTCCGTCAGCATCATAAAATACCAGTCGGAGGCTTCATCTTTCCGGATGGCCAGTAATTTGTTTCTGATATGGATGGAAAAGCTTTTGGTGATCTCGTCGAACCAGGCATTTTCTTTTCCATACTGGGCCTGGTACATAGATAAAATGAACTCCTGTCTCTTCTTCTTTCTTTTCTCTGTTTTGGGCAAACCTGTTTTCTGATCGGAACTGAATTGAACGGCCATCAGCATGGTATAGTCAATCCGGCAAAAATCACCTTCATCAGCTTCCACCATCTTGCTGAATGACTCAATCGTGGCCAGATCTGTGGTAATACTGATTGATTTTTTTTTAAAGGTCCGGTTAAAAGTTTCCAGCATTCTTTTCCGGGGAATTTTTTCCAGTAAAGGCGGATAAATATAATTCAGGCATGATTTGAAATTTCCTGAAAAGAAATCCTGCCAGTAAGCATGGATTCGCTGGTTCAATCCTGTTTCACCGGGATGCAATCTTTCAAGTTCCTGCAGGGATATCAAGCGTCAGTAATGGGGTTTTTGATAACTTGTAACAAATTTACCAAAATGGAAGGGAGCAGCAGTCTGGAAAATATGCGTGGGTATTTCAACCAGGGGCATACACAATCCTATCAATTCAGGAAAGAGCAGCTCCGGAAATTAAAAGCCGCTATCCTGGAATATGAGGAGGAATTGTATGAAGCCCTTCGGCAGGATCTGAAAAAAAGCCGGGAAGAAAGCTGGGTTACAGAACTAGGATTTGTGATCGCAGAAATCAATGCAGCTCTCCGCAACCTTAAACGCTGGATGCGACCCGAGCGAAAAAGTACCAATCTCGTCAATTTGCCTTCATCCAGCCGGGTGATGAAAGAACCTCTTGGAGTAGTGCTGGTGATCGGGCCCTGGAACTATCCCTTTATGTTATTGATGAATCCGGTGGTAGGAGCGATCGCAGCTGGGAATTGTGTGGTGATGAAACCCAGTGAGTTTGCACCCGCCACAGATGCGGTGATGAAAAAGATGATTGAGCAACTCTATCCGCCAGAATATATATTGTATGTTCAGGGAGAGGGGCAGCGGGTGATTCCATCCATGATGCAGCAATTTAGTTTTGATCATGTTTTTTATACCGGCAGTACTGAAGTGGGTAAGATCATTTATAAAATGGCCGCAGAAAAACTGGTACCAGTTACACTGGAATTGGGAGGGAAAAGTCCCTGCGTGGTAGAAGCCGATGCGAATATCAAAGTGGCCGCCAAAAGAATTGCCGTCACAAAATTTTCGAATGCCGGTCAGATGTGTGTGGCACCGGATTACCTGCTGGTGCATGAGTCAGTACTGGAACCCATGCTGGAAGCGATCCGGGATTTTATACCCGTGATGTATTCAACCAAACCGGAAGAAGATGATGGGTATTGCCGGATCATCAATGAAAGACAATTCGACCGGATTGAAAAGTATTTAAAAGAAGGCAAACTGGTTTGTGGCGGCAGAACCGATAAGTCCAGGCTGTTTATAGAACCAACCGTGCTGAGAGATGTTGCTCCGGAGGCAGCTGTGATGAATGAAGAAATATTCGGGCCGGTGCTGCCGGTAATTCCTTTTCGCAATATGGAGGAGGCAATGCAGATCATCCGGCGTCATCCCAACCCGCTATCATTTTATGTGTATACTTCCAGCCGGAAAAAAGAGGAGGAATGGCTGCAGGCAGTTCCTTCAGGCGGTGCCTGTGTGAATAATTGCAGCTGGCACCTGACCAATCACCACCTGCCTTTCGGAGGCCGGGGCTTCAGCGGAACGGGCAATTATCATGGTAAATATTCTTTTGATACATTTAGTCATGCCAAAGCAGTGATGAAAACCCCTTCCTGGTTTGACCCGAAAATCAAATACCCGCCAATGAAGGGGAAACTTAAAATCTTTAAATGGGTCATCCGATGAGGAAACTAAAACGCTTACTGCTTGTTCTCTTCATACTGATTGCTGCTTTTGCAGTATATGTGGAAATTGTAAACCGTAACTCTAAAAATATGACCTACCGGCAGAAAGTATTGAAAGCAGTGTATCCCGCGTTGATGTGGCTGACCAGGATCACCGGAAAAAATTCAAAGCAACTGGCTCATGAAAAAGTGCAGCCCCCTGTTTCCTTTTATCAGTTATCAGCCCTGGCCAATAACGGTGACAGCATTTCATTTGAAAAATTCAGGGGCAAAAAAGTGTTATTGGTGAATACCGCCAGTGATTGCGGATATACCAACCAGTATGCAGATTTACAGGAATTGTCCGTAGCCTATCCTGAAAAACTGCTGGTGATTGGATTTCCAGCCAATGATTTCAAGGAACAGGAGAAAGGCACTGATGAGGAGATTGCCAGTTTTTGTAAAGTGAATTACGGAGTGAAATTCCCGATCATGAAAAAGACCGTTGTTATTGCCCAGTCCGGCCAGCACCCGGTTTATCAATGGTTGACGGATTCAGCCAAAAACGGCTGGAACAGTAAAGCCCCCTCCTGGAATTTTTCCAAATACCTCGTGAATGAAGAGGGCGTACTGACCCATTATTTTGATCCTTCTGTTTCCCCAACGAGCAAAGCAGTAAAGGATGCCATTCAACAATAACAACATGTTTAATAAGCAGGCGATCGAGCACTATTTTAATGCGGAGAAAAAAGAAAGCCTTTTTTTTATCGGGATCGGTTTGCTGGCCCTGCTGCTGGCAATGATTTTTCTTTTTGGATGGCCAGGCTCTTTTTACAAGGGTGCTGCCATTCCTTTGGCGTTAGTGGGTGCCCTGCTGGGAGTTGTGGGGTATACGGTATACCGGCGCAGTGATGCAGACAGGATCCGGAATGTATATGCATTTGATATGAATCCTTCAGAACTAAAGGATAAAGAGTGGCCGCGGATGCAGCAGGTGATGTTTAATTTCCGGATTTACCGCTGGACGGAAATCGTTTTATTACTGACAGGAGCCGGACTCTATGTTTATTTTATCCGTGATTTCAGCAATGATTTCTGGAGAGGATTTGGATTGGCCCTGGCGATTATGTCATTGATTGCCTTGGTGGCAGATTATTTCGCTGAAAAAAGAGGTAAACAATACCTGGATGGGCTCCGTTCTCATCTTAAGGGATGATTCCTTCCTTTCTTTGTTGCTCGAGCAGAAAATTCATCCCAAAGCTTAATTTCTTAGCCGAAGGTGATTTGGCACTGAGGGCACGCCAGAACGGGGTGATTTGTGCAAGAGCTTTTCCATTTTCATATTCTTCAAAGGCGGCTTCGGCTACAATTCTTACAAAAATGCCGGTTGTAACCGGACAGGTATACTGGGCATGGTATTCCGCAGCCAGATCTTTGCGGATTTGCCGGATATCTGCAAAATGACCTCTTGGAATCTGCCGGATATACTGATCCACAATCAAAGGAGTGGCAATCAGCATACTGGCTCCGGGAGGAATATCAGCAAATCGTTTGGTGGTTACTTCTTTTTTGGGCTCCCAGTCTATATGTAGTTTTTCCTGCCAGGATTTTTTTCTGCTTCCTGCTTGCTGATCAGGCTTTTCCGCCTTCTTTTTAACCACCTTTGTCATTGCATGAATTTAATCAAATCTAAAACATTATAATTATTATGGCAATGAATGATATTATCGGCTCAGTTGGGGTGGCACTCATCCTGCTGGCCTATTTTCTGGGAACAGAAAAGCTCATGAAGACAGACAGTAAAATTTATTTTGTCCTCAATATCATCGGGGCCGGACTGGCCACAACTGCATCCCTGATGATTGGTTACTGGCCATTTGTTATTCTGGAAGCTACCTGGACACTTGTTTCGTTATACGGGCTCATGAAAGCCATGAAAATCAGTATGACTTAACAGGCCACTTATGCACGAATAAACATGCGACTAGCATTGCTTGGAAATAATTATTCGTGAATTCGTGGCGAAAAAAATTAAGCCACTAATTCACGAATGAATTTTTGGTAGGGATTGAGCAGGAATAGTCATTAGTGAATTCGTGGCAACAAAATAATTAGTGGCTGAACACCGGGGTTAATTCACCGGGCAGTTTTCGTGGTAGTTAATCAGTTCGATCGGGGTTTTTTCAAACTGGTGGCCTTCGTAGATCACCGCCATTTCGTCCAGCACTGCATTGATCTCTTCTTCCGTTTTTAGTGTCACCAGTCGGTTCCGGAATTCTTTGATATTAGGTAAGCCTTTGAGATAATTCGCATAATGCCTCCGCATTTCATTGATGCCGACTACAGGACCTTTCCAGCTGACAGATTGTTGTAAGTGTTTACGGCAAACTGCAATCCTATCCTCAATGGTTGGCGGTGCTACATGTGTGCCGGTCTTTATAAAATGTTTGATCTCGTTGAATATCCAGGGGTAACCGATGGCCGCTCGACCAATCATGATACCATCCACTCCATATCTGTTCCGGTATTCAACTGCTTTTTCAGGGGAATCAATATCACCATTTCCGAATATCGGTATCTGGATGCGGGGGTTATTCTTCACTTTACCAATCAGGGTCCAGTCTGCCTCCCCTTTGTACATCTGGGTACGGGTTCTGCCATGTATCGCCAGTGCTTTGATCCCCACATCCTGCAGGCGCTCTGCTACTTCTTCAATGTTTTTGGTTTGATCATCCCAGCCCAGTCTTGTTTTAACGGTAACGGGTAAAGATGTTGACTTCACCACAGCGGCCGTCAGTCTTACCATTAAATCAATATCTCTCAACACGCCTGCACCTGCTCCCTTGAGTGCTACTTTTTTTACCGGGCAGCCGAAATTAATATCCAGCAGATCGGGGTTGGTCACTTCTACAATCTTTGCGGCCAACGAGAGGCTTTCTTCGTCTCCGCCAAAAATCTGGATACCTACGGGGCGTTCATAATCAAAAATGTCCAGCTTTTTCCGGCTTTTGATGGCATCCCGGATCAACCCTTCTGAGGAAATGAATTCGGTGTACATCAGGTCGGCCCCTTTGTCCTTGCAAACAGCCCGGAACGGGGGGTCACTGACGTCCTCCATGGGAGCCAGCAGTAGCGGGAAATCAGGTAGTTGTATGTTGCCTATCTTTACCAAATTGAAAGAAACACCCTCTTTTTACCGGAGGGATGAATTTGCAAATTTACAACCTAAATACGGCAAAAACGAATGAGGGGTTTTATGAAGACCAAGTCGGCTTCGAACCAGTTCCTGATCCTGATCAGCGTGGTACTGGTTTGTTTTTTTGTACTGGGCATTGTGGGTACGATTATCCTGTCTTCTGTTTCGGGTATTGGGTTAAAAGAAATGGCTGACCCCTCCAAACTGGACCTGACCAAACCGGTTTATATCAATATGCTCCGGGGGATGCAGGCGATTCAGTTTGTGAGTCTGTTTGTTGCCCCGACCTTTATCTGCACCTGGCTTTTCAGCAGGGAGAATAAAAAATACCTCGGATTGAAAGCCCCTTCTCATCCCGGTTATATCATCGCCGGTGTCGGCGTGATGTTAATCGCTATTCCATTCACCGGTTGGCTGGGTGAACTAAACCGTAATATTCCTTTTCCGGAAGGGATGGCCAGTTGGATGCATGAACAGGAAGTGGATGCAGCCAGAACCATTCAGGCATTATTATCCAGACATACGCTTAGTGATCTGTTGCTGAACCTGCTTTGTGTGGCAGGATTTGCTGCGGTTGGGGAGGAATTGCTTTTCAGGGGAATGGTCCAAAGACTGCTGATAAAAATGTTTAAAAATCCGTTCATTGGTATCCTGGTATCAGCGGCTTTGTTTTCTGCCATGCATATGCAGTTTTATGGTTTTTTTCCCAGATTGGCCCTGGGTATTCTGCTGGGTCTGATATACTGGTATAGCGGCAGCCTATGGGTGGCCATGCTCGCGCATTTTATTTATGATGCCGTGTTGATCATTCTGGCATATAATAATCCATCCATGCTGGCTGAGGAAAGCAGTCTGCCGATGAAAAACCTGATCCTGGCCGGCAGTATCAGTTTTCTTTTCGTGATTCTGCTGCTGACCTGGATGCGGAAAAAATCAGTCACCAGCTTTGAATCTGTATATGCAGGGGATGCTGTACCGGTGAAAAACCATCCCTTTGATTTTGATAAAAACACTCCTGAATAAATTCGCAGCCCACTGCTGTAAAGAGATATGGCATTTAACTGGTCCACCTTCAAGACAAGATCCCTGACTGCCCTGGTATTTGCGGCTGTGATGCTTACCGGATTGCTATGGAATCATTGGAGTTTTTTTGTGCTTTTTTCCATCATTCATTTTGGTTGCTGGTGGGAGTATTTTAAGCTCACTGAAAAAATCCACCGCACTTCTTTTCATATATACACCAAACTGGGAATGATGCTGGCGGGTTATGGTATTATGCTATGGCTTAGTGGACCGGTGTATCAGATCAGTCAGTATAGTTTGAGAGATAATTTATCCATGCCTGTTTCTGCTGCCGGATTTATTTTGATGATCATCGGTGTATTAAGAGGGGATGCGGTGAATGTAAAAGGGTATGGAATGGCCGGATTGGGGCTCCTGTATATTTCATTGAGTTGGGGGATGATGATTGATCTGGCCGGATATCCGCATGATTTTTTTTACAACAATGATTTTTCGTTCGGAAGTTTTCCAATTGTATTTGTAATTGTTCCGGTGGTATTGATTGCTGCTATCTGGATCAATGATACGATGGCTTATATTGTCGGCTCATTAATCGGGAAAACACCACTTTCACCGGTATCTCCCAAAAAAACATGGGAGGGAACTGTTGGAGGTATTCTGCTCGCAACACTTGTTACCGGTCTTTTGGCCAATCGATTCGCTCCTGTCAATTTTCATGCTCCGGGCTGGGTACTGGAAATACCGTCCCGTCACTGGTACATCATTGCAGGTATTGCAGCGATTGCCGGAACATTCGGGGATCTGCTGGAATCTAAGTTAAAAAGACTGGCCGGTGTAAAAGACAGCGGCACCCTGATGCCCGGGCACGGAGGTTTTATGGATCGCTTTGATTCCATGCTCCTGGCCACCCCTGCGGTATGGATTTATGTCCGTCTCCTGATGGTATAAACCCGGGTGATGGATGACCCTTTTCCATTTCCTATATTTGCCGCATGACCATCCACAAAGAAGGCTATAAATCCATTGCCATTGCGGTGCTGCTGTTCAGCATTATCAATGTCCTGTCTTTTTATTTCCTCAGCTATTCTCTCCCGCTGATCAGCTGGTTGCTCTTTGTGATCACGGCAGGGATGCTGGCCCTGGTGATTTCTTTTTTCCGCATTCCTAAAAGAGTACATACTACCGGTGAAAACATGATCATTGCTCCGGCAGATGGCAAAGTAGTGGTGGTAGAAGAAGTACAGGCTGATGAATATTTTTCCGATCGCCGGATCCAGGTATCCATCTTCATGAGTCCCCTGAATGTGCATGTAAACCGGAACCCCGTGAGTGGAGATGTACTCTATAGCGAGTATCATCCCGGTAAATACCTGGTAGCCTGGCATCCCAAATCATCTACGGAGAATGAACGTCATTCTGTGGTATACCGGAAAGATGGAAAAGAAATCCTGGTTAAACAGATTGCCGGCGCCCTCGCCAAACGCATCTGTAATTATCTAAAACCCGGCATGAATGTGAAACAGGGAGAAGAAATGGGTTTTATTAAATTCGGTTCCAGGGTTGATCTCTTATTGCCACTGGATGCAAAAATCAATGTAAAAATCGGAGATAAGCCAAAGGGTGGGGTTACGGTGATTGCTACCTGGTAATTGATAGTTGAAAATTGAAAATTGAAAATTCACAACCAGTCTGCTTTCCGGAATGGGTAAACTGGTAATATTATTGCAGTTGTTTGCCTCTTTAGGAGAATTACAAATCAAAAAATCCTTTCTAGCTCCCTTAATGAAAAAACGGTATAGGTAGGTTTTTCTCCTTTTACCAGTTCAATTTCTTTATTCAGGTGATTGACATGCACCTGGTCAATTCCGGCATTGACGGCTCCCAGAATATCAACATCAATGCTGTCGCCGATCATGATACTTTCTTCCGGTGCTGCCCCTGTTTTTTGAAAGGCGTAGTCAAAAATTGCTTTATGGGGTTTGAGACTATTACTGCCTTCAGAAGTGATTACCGCACTGAAATAATGCTCCAGTCCTGAATTTTTTAATTTCCCATACTGCGTTTTTTCAAATCCATTGGTGATCATGTGGAGCTGATAGGATTTTGCCTGTAAGTAATTCAGTATTTCAATGGTATAAGGAAATAATAGCTTCCGGGTGGGCAGCAGGTCCAGGAATCGCAGTCCCATGTCCCGGGCCAGGGGCTCATCAGCAATTTTAAAATCCAGCAGGGCCAGCCACATCCTTTTCCAGCGGAGCTCATCTACCTTGATATAGCCGTTGCGGTAGCGGTCCCATAATTTATCATTATGCACAAGGTAATTCCGGTGAAAAAGATCAAAATCATGGATGCCCCGTTGATCCAGTTGAAGGTCGTTGTAAAGCTCCAGCAGGGTTTGGCGGCTATTGGCTTCAAAATCCCAAAGGGTATGATCAAGGTCAAAAAAAAGATGTTTGTATTTCATTAGTTTGCTGCTTGTTCACTTCGTTTCACTATCAAAAATGAAGAAAGAAGGAATAATTTTTTTACAGCCTGCTTTTAGTAATTTCGGCTGCTACACTCAATTTGCAGGCAAAGAAACCGGAAATATTTAAAACGCTTAACCAAATTTTCATGAACATCGCGATCACAGGTGCATCAAAAGGAATCGGAAGGGCCATTGCTGAAATTTTTGCCGCAGAGGGGCACCATCTTTTTCTTTGTGCCAGAAAAGAAGCCAGTCTATATCAGACAATGGAGGCCTTGCAAAAAGCCTATCCTGCTGCCATTATCAAGGCCAAGCCATTCGACCTCAGCCGGCCGGCCGAAGCAAAAGCTTTTGGTACCTGGTGCCTGGAATATGGTGTGCCGGATGTACTGGTCAATAATGCCGGGGTTTTTGAACCCGGTTCTGTTCACAATGAGCCGGAAGGATTACTGGAAAGCCAGATGGCCAGCAACTTGTACAGCGCTTATCATGTAACCCGCACTGTTCTTCCCTGGATGATGGAGAAAAGAGCCGGGCATATTTTTAATATTTGTTCGATTGCCTCCCTGCATGCTTATCCCAATGGCGGAGCATACAGCATCAGTAAGTTCGCCCTGCATGGGTTTAGCAAAAACCTGCGGGAAGAACTGAAACCCTTTGGTATCAAAGTAACGGCCGTGCATCCTGGTGCGGTGATGACTGATTCCTGGGGCGGCTTTGATAACAGTAAGAAAAGGATCATGGAAGCGACCGATATCGCCAAAATGGTCTTTGCCGCTGCCCAGCTTTCACCACAGGCCTGTGTGGAAGATATCCTGATCAGGCCCCTGCTGGGTGATTTGTAAGCCGCTGATCGCCTGATTTTCCCCTCCCCTGTAATTTGGATGCGTATTAGGGTTTCTCCTTCTATATTAGTTGTTTCAAATGAAGCGCTCCACCCTTTTTTGGCCCTTATTTTTAATTTGCACTACTGTATTCGCCCAACCGGTATTTAGAACGGAAGCACCCGGTAAAACAGTGGTGGCAGGCGAGGCATTCCAGATCCAGTATATATTGGAAGGAGGAGACGGCAATGCCGTATTGCAGGCACCTGTATTCAACGGATGTCGGGTGAACAGTGGCCCCAATATATATCCCGGTCATAACGGCCTCCTGTCAGTAACCAATTACGTATACACCCTCGAAGCCAACCGAACAGGTAAACTGATTATTCCTGCGGCCAGTATATCCATCGGCAATACCGTTTACCGGAGTAATCCGGTTACGCTGGAAGTAATCAGTAAGGAAGAAGATACCAGGCGGAAAAGCAAAGACGGAGCATCAATGCAGTCTGATTATTTACTGCGACCGGGTGAGGATCCTTACCGTAAAATCCGGGAAAATCTTTTTGTCAAAGTGCAACTTGATAAAAGCCGTTGCCTCGTTGGAGAAGCGATACTGGCCACATTTAAACTCTATTCAAGACTCGAATCAAAATCAGATATAATTAAAAACCCGGGGTTTTACGGATTCACGGTGTATGATATGGCTGGTCTGTCTGACAAATTAGTCGCCACAGAAAAAATAAACGGCCGCCTCTATGATGTACACACCATCCGCAAAGTTCAACTGTATCCCCTGCAGGCCGGTGCATTTACCATTGATCAGATGGAGTTGAAGAACAGGGTGGAGTTTTCCCGCAGCAGGGTCAATAAAAAAACGGAACAGCAAATCGCAGAAGGGATGCTGGGTGCCGAAGAAGAAACGGCACCGGAAGAAGGGACAGAAGTGTTTGAGACCAGTATGCATACCGAGGCGGTATCGGTAGAAGTGGAGCCATTACCAGAACTCGGTAAACCCAATCGTTTTACAGGGGCTGTGGGTCGGTTTACAATCAATGCCATTTTGCCTCAAACCAGTCTGGCAAGAAACGAACAGGGATTTCTTGAAATTCGAATCAGCGGGAAAGGGAATTTTACTCAGTTGGATGCACCTGTCGTGAATTGGCCTTCAGGAATTGATGGATTTGAACCCACAGTGAATGACGAGTTGGATAAAACTTCTTCTCCATTACGGGGAACAAGGACTTTTAAATTTCCATTTGTTTGTTCCGCACCCGGGACATACAGTATTCCATCGGTCAGCTTTTCTTTTTACGATATTGACAGTAACCGGTACCGGACGATTGAAACGGTCTCCCTGCTACTGGAAGCTGGTGCCGCACCCAAAAAAGAAGAGGTGCAGGCATCGCAGGAACTTTCATTTGAGGAAAGAAATGAAAAAGCAGCCCGAACCGCCGGAATCATTGCAGTTTTACTGCTGCTGCTGGTAATTGGCTACTGGATATTTGGAAGCAAAGAAAAAAAGCCGGCGGCCGAGGTCGTCGTGGAAACGAAATTGATTCCTGCTGCAGAAAGTCTGCTGCAGCCTTTACAGGATATACAGGCATCAGATCACCCTACTTTTTACAGATCCCTGCATAGTCTGATCTGGAACCTGTTATCTGCTGAATTCGGCATTACCGGCAGTCAGCTGAATAAGCAGGAACTGGCGGAGAAAATAAATAACCGTTTAAATGAAGGGGGTAGTTCAGTGAAACTGTTGTCTATACTCTCCATCTGTGAGGCCGGTATATATACCAGTGCCAGTCTGGATGATGACAGGGATGTATTATTGCAGGAAACAGGTGAGATATTGAAAAAGATAGGGGTGCTGCAGTAAGCAATTATTCTGCGTATTTATATCCAACCCCTCTTACGGAATGAAAATAGCGGGGGTTACGGCTGTCTTCCTCAAAATACTTGCGAAAATTCAGAATAAAATTATCAATGGTGCGGGTGGTGGGATATACATTGTATCCCCAGACAGACTGCAGGATTTTTTCTCTGGCCACCACTTCGTTTTTGTTTTCAATCAGCAGTTTGAGCAACATGGTTTCTTTTTTGCTCAGGGCTACTTTTTCGCCATTGGCCAGTGTAGCTTCCTGTGCCCTGAAATCAACAGTATGACCACCAAACTGGTAGTTATCGCCGATGCTTGATTTGTCCTGCAGCTTTTTATTCTTATCAATCAGCTTATTCACGCGAAGCAGGAGTTCTTCCAGGTTGAAAGGTTTGGTGAGGTAATCATCTGCTCCTTTTTTCAAACCCAGTACCCGGTCGGCACTGCTGTTTTTAGCGCTGAGAATCAGAATGGGGACTTCATTATTACTGATCCGGATGGTTTCTGTAACATTGATACCATCCATTTCGGGGAGCATTACATCCAGGATGATCAGGTCAAAATATTCTCCCTGAACGGCATTTAAAGCAGCTACGCCATCGAAGGCAGAAGTAACGGCATAACCTTCCAGTTCGAGGTTTAGTTTGAGGGCTTCGTGGAGATTCTCTTCATCTTCCACCAACAGGATGGATGTTTTCCTTTCTTCGCTCATGTCTTGAAAATAACGGCAAAATTACTGCCGGTGGGTTCATTATTTGTCACCGAAATGTCCGCATTATGATCTTTGGCGATGATACTGCAAAGGTAGAGACCCAGTCCCGTACCCTGCTTTTTTCGGGTAGCTTCATTTCCGATCCGGTAAAACCGCGAGAAGATTTTTTTCTTTTCCTCATCGGGGATGCCCGGCCCTTCGTCACGGATCTGCAGTTCGATCCCTGAACGGTATTTTCGCAGAAAGGCGGTTACCCGGGCATCTTTGGGGGAATACTTGATGGCATTTTCGATCAGGTTATTGATCAGGATCTGTAAGAGCAGCGGATCTCCTTTGATATCGGCATCCGGTTCAATTTCATCCAGGAATTTTCTGTCGGGAAAGCGGTTCCTGAAGTCCTGTATACAATCTTTCAGCAGACGGGAGAGATCCAGTTCTTCCTTGGAAGATTCATACCGCCCGCCTTCGAGCTGGGAGGCGATCAGGATATTATTAGTTAGAAAATTTAAACGGGCAGTTTCATCAAGTGCGTTCAGGATGAGTTTTTTCTGTTTTTCGGGATCAAGTGTGTACTTTTTCAGGGTTTCCAGGTTCAGCCGCGCAACGGAGATGGGCGTTTTTAATTCATGGGTGACGGCCATCATGAAATTTTGCTGCTGCTGCTGCAGGTTGAATTGACGCCGAACCGAACGGAATACAAAAAAGGCGCCCACCATGATCAGGATCAGAAAAGCCACTCCTTCACCCAGGTACTTGGCATTATTACGATCACCCTCTGCTTTGATCGTGGCAAGGATTTGATTTTTGTCCTGCCCGGATTTTTGTTGTTGCAGGATACTCAGTTCCTCCTTTAAATGCTGGATTTGCCTGTTTTGATTTTCCAGAGAAATAAACCACCAGGCTAATGCGGCCACGATATAAAAAAGCAGCAGCCAGTAAATAATGGTGACACGCTTTATTTTTTGTTGGCTGTTACCCGACATCAGGGTTGTTTTTTCTCAATGCGGAGCCCCACATTCAGGACATGCTCCAATGGGTCTTCCCGCATGATTTGGGATATGGTAAATGTGTAGGTTCCCTTTTTTCTGAAATAATAACCGGTTCCATCGGGAGTCAGTGCAATACGGTGATCAAAAATATCATCCATTCCTTTTCCTTTCCAGCCTTCTTCATCGGTACCGAGATTCAGGTCAAAGGGGGCGTTTTGAACTGTATCCTGTCCGGGTTGTTGCGTAGCCAGGTTCAGGTAAATATTATTGAAATGGTATTTGTCGCGATGACGCAGGGTGATAAAAAGCTTATAGGGTGCCGCCGTATCAGTGATGGTGAAACTAAAAGAGGGTTTAAAATTACTCTTCCACTGGTGGCCCGGGATATTGACTGTTTTTTCATACAGGTCTACCGTCTGACAGGAGGAAATGGCCAGCAGGATGATAAAAGCGGCGGGTAAAATGGTCCGAATGCTTTTCAATGAATATTTTTTACAAAAATAATCAGGATGCAGGAATTAAAGTATGTCCTCAGGGATTTTCAGGTAACCGGATGCTTATATGAACCACTACAGCACATTTAAAACCTGTTCCTTTGCTTTCTCCAGTTCATCCTTCATCATTACCACTGATTTCTGGATGGTGGCATCATATGCTTTGGAACCGGTCGTATTGATCTCACGGCCGATCTCCTGCAGTACAAAGGAGAGTTTCTTGCCCTTGGACTCTTCGGGTTCTGCCAGCAGGGTTTTAAAGTATTCACAGTGATTTTTAAGCCGGACCTGTTCTTCGCTGATATCAATTTTTTCAATATAGTAGATCAGTTCCTGTTCCAGCCGGTTGCCGTCGTAATTATCCTTTCCCACTTTTTCTTCCAGTAGTTTGGTAAGGTTATCCCTGATCTTCTGCTGACGAAGCGGTTCCAGCCGGGTTACTTCATCCTGTTGTTTTTGGATATTGCTGATCCTGGTCAACAGGTCTTCCTCCAGTACTTTTCCTTCTTCCAGCCGGTGATGGTTCAGGTCATCAATGGCAGCAATCAATACCTGCTGAAAATCGGTCCATTCTTTTTCACTCAGGGTATCGCCGCTGGGGGTGATTACTTCCGGTAATTTAACCAGTGTACTCAGGATATGAGAAGGGTCAAGGTTCAGGGCTGCGGATAATTCTGCCAGCGGCTGATAATAAGCTCTAGCCAGATCCACATTAATCGTAACTGGTTTGGCACTACCGGTATCCTTGAGGCTGATCGTACAATCTACCGTTCCCCTGCCCAGTCTTTCAGATAGTAAACGGCGGATATCAAACTCAGAAGGTTTTAAGATGCTGGGCATCTTTAGTTGCAGGTCAAACTGTTTTCCATTAAGAGATTTAATATCAACCAGGAAAGTTTTGTCACCTACATTCCTTTCGGCCCGGCCAAATCCGGTCATTGATTTCAGCATAAATTTTATTTTATCCCGTAGTAAAATCCGGGTCTTGTAAAGGTAGTTGAATTGATACTTGTTAGCGTGGTTCTTATCGGTTCCTGATGAAGTGGTGCAGATGGAACTGCTTTAAATTAAAAATCCCCCTCCGTTTTGCGGAGAGGGACATTTATATGGATGGGTTAGTAAGTACGGGAAATAAATTTCCCGACACAATATTAAAAAGAATTTTTATGAACAAAAAAATATTTCAAGAATATTTTATTAACATTTTAAAATAGGTTGTGGATAATGCAGGTTTTATATCACTTTATTTCTTTCATGTAGTGGTATGAATCGCATGGAAAAGGATCAGGATAATTGTTGCATCTCGTATCAGTCCTTTTCAATTTATCAGTTTTTTTCAATTACCGTCATCATGCATGTTAACCATATGATCAGGATCATGCATGTGATGTTCATTGACATAATACGGGATGAAAGTGTCGTTAGTTGTTTTTTTCATAGGTAAAATCCTGTTTTATTGTTCATTCTTATGGCTCAGAGTTAATTTACCCGTCCTGCATCCTGCTTGTTAACTTTGCAGGGTGATATTCCGGACAGAGAGCAGTCATCCATTTAATCAGTTAAATATTTCAGTATGCATTTTGAAAACCCGGTTCCGGTTACAACGATTGCACAAATGATCGGTGCAACACTGATCGGCAATAAAGACGGGATGGTAACAGGTATCAATGAAATCCATAAAGTGGAACCTGGTGACCTGGCATTTGTAGATCATCCCAAATATTATGATACCTGTATTCAGTCTGCCGCCAGTTTTATCATCATCAATAAAGCCGTAACTGTACCGGAAGGGAAGGCCCTGCTGGTAGTCAATGATCCTTTTGAATCCTATCTGAAGATTGTGCAGTTTTACCGGCCATTTTCGCCTTCCACTAAACTAATCAGCGATACTGCAGTAATCGGAGAAGGTACCGTGCTGATGCCCGGAGCCTTTGTGGGACATCATGTAAGTATCGGAAAGAACTGTATTATCCACCCCAATGTCTCCATACTGGATTATTGTATCATTGGTGATGATGTGGTGATCCAGGCCGGGACCGTGATTGGCAGCGATGCATTTTATTATAACAAAAAGACCAACCGGGATATCCATTACCGCAAAATGACCAGTTGTGGCAGGGTGGTGATCGGAAATGCTGTGGAGATTGGTGCCAACTGCACCATTGATCGCGGTGTAAGTGCTGATACATTGATCGGCGATGGCACCAAGATGGATAACCTGGTGCATATCGGTCATGATACCGTGGTGGGAAAGAACTGTCTCTTTGCCGGACAGGTGGGTATTGCCGGAGCTACCACCATTGAAGACAATGTAATTCTCTGGGGACAGGTGGGAGTCAGTAAAACACTGACGATTGGTAAAGATGCCGTGATCTATGCGCAAAGCGGGGTCAAGGACAGTATCCCGGGAGGTAAAGTATATTTCGGCTCACCGGTGGAAGATGCCCGTGAAAAAATGAAAGAGTTTGTATGGATTAAACGAATCCCTTTGTTGTGGGAAAAAGTGATGGGAAAATGAGCAGTTGGTCAGTCGGCAGTCATCAGTCGACAGTCATCAGTCATCAGTCGACAGTCAGCAGTCATCAGTCATCAGTCGACAGTCGGTCAGTCCATCAGTAGGTTGCTAAGGGGTGTAGTCGTAGGGTAATTGGTCCCCGAGGTTTTTCCAACTCCAGTATCCCTGGTTCACCCAATCCTTCTGGTCATAATAATATCCGTTTTCCATGATAGCAATGGCTTCGCGGATATCAATATAAGAAATCAGGAAGGGGATATTACGGGGCAGCCCCATTTTTTTGCTGTATTCCGGTTCCGGTCTTTTTTTGGTATAGGTGATGCTGATTTTTCTCGGAAAATAGATTTCCACTTCTACCGGTCCCGCGGGAACATGATACAATACACTATCCAATCCCAGACTATCCCTGGTGTTTACAAAACTGTTGTAGTAAGCAGAGTCATATACATTCGGAATCTTATTGAATTTCTTATCATCTTTTTCATCCAGCAGGTCCACAATCCAGCCCTCTTCAGTCAGGGTGCTGTCGTAAAAACTACGCATAAAATGCAAACGGGATCCTTCGAATGCTTTTTTCCGGGCCTGTGCCCAGATTTTTTTCAAACTATCCGTTCCTTCCATTTCTGAATAGAGACAATAACCCCGGTAAATACTGCTGTTGCTGTTATAATAATAAACAAAGGAGTCCAGCTGATAATGCAGGTTATAACCCAATGCCTGGTTGGCTATTTTCACCGGTTCGGTCGCCAGCACTTTCAGGCGGTTGGTTCTTTTATAAAAATAAAACTTCAGGGCCTCCGGGTTGAGCAGGGTACAGCGGGCGCCATTGGGCGTTGACCCGATAAAATTTTCCATAAAGAAGCTGCCATATTTCGACAAACCATCAGTTACTTCAAAGCTGTTGCGTAATACTACTTCTCCCATGCTTTTTTCTTCTTTGGTCATCAGTACAACCAGCTTGTTGTTATCGGATACCCGGATCGTTTGAGTCTGGTAACCGGTATAACTAAAAATCAGGTCATAGCCACCCGATTTCAGATTCAGCGTAAACTCACCCTGTTTATTGGTGGCCGTACCCAGTGTGGTATTCTGACAAAAAACGGAAGCAGCACCCAGCGGCTCTCTGGTGGTTGAGTCCAATACGGTACCACTGACTACAAATTGTGCCTGGGTGGAAACGGAGGCTGCTGTGATCAATATCAGCAGGAGGTGTTTTATTTTTTGCATGATCGGGGTTCCGGTATCTTTTTTAATCCTGCTCAGCTCTTGTATGCAGGATGAATCATAAAAGGATAAGGCAATTGTCTGTTTGTGATGGAAAGATAATATCTAAAGCCGAATGGTTGCAATTACCGGGCCGGGTTCTGGTATTTTTCACAGGCTTTTTGAATGGTATTTAGCAAAGGGGTAAAGGAAAATCCCGGTAATCCATCCAGTATTTTCTGGTTCTCAAAAAATGTCTGGCTGCAGGCCACTTTCGCACTCTCTTTGGTCAGCAGGGGTTTTTTCCCGGAAAAAAGGGATTTGAATTTTTCCATCCGCCAGGCCAGTCCGAGTAAAAAGGGACTTGCTTTTTTCGAAGGTCTTTTCTTTCCAAAGCCATCTGCAATGGTTTCCTGTAATTGTTTGAAAGGCCAGTTCTCGCCATTCACAATAAAACGTTGGCCGGAAATATCCGACTCCATCATCAGTACGGCAGCCCTTGCTACATCTTCCACATCCACAAACCCGTTGATACCGGGTGTATACCAGGGAAAGCCCTTGTAAATATTTTTGAAGATGGCGCAACTGCTGCTGTTCCAGTCGCCGTAACCCAGAATAGTGCTGGGGTTCAGGATTACCGCTTCCATGCCTTCGCCAATTCCTCTCCATACTTCCAGTTCCGCTTTGAACTTACTGCGGGCATAATGGGTATTGATCCGGCTGTCTTCCCATTTTTTTTCTTCATCCACGTGGCCGCCACTGCTTGTTCTGCCCAGCGCCGCCACTGAACTGATATGTACCAGCTTCCTGATATTTTGTTCCAGCGCCATATTCACTACATTGGCCGTGCCATCCACATTCACCTGGTACATTTGTTTTCTTTCATTCTTTAAAAAAGAAACAACTGCTGCTGAATGGATGACCATGTCTATTCCCTGCAGGGCATCTTCCAGTGAAATCACATCCAGTACATCTCCTTCCACCCACTCTGCTTTTTGCAAAATAGCAGGATCAATAAAGGAGGGTAGGCTTGCTTTACGGCGTATGGCCCGAACGGAATAGCCTTTGCTGATTAATTCTTTAATGATATAAGCACCCAGGAACCCGGTGCCGCCGGTCACCAATACCCGGCCGGGTGGAGGATTCGCTGTTGATTGGCTGGGAGAGGGGGCCGGTGTATTCAATGTTTGGTTGACTTTAATGCAAATAAATAATTAAGAATAGCGGTAATAACCTTCACCGGTTTTTTTACCCAGTTTTCCTTCCTTCACTTTTTGTTCCTGAATAAAAGATGGTTTT